>Ga0209511_1001189_pt1 | contig 23809 bp, 18 predicted proteins | sample SSSSmetaG_FD_184141 | JGI IMG/M metagenome (GOLD analysis project Ga0209511, IMG submission 184141) | Glacier valley bacterial and archeal communities from Borup Fiord, Nunavut, Canada, to study Microbial Dark Matter (Phase II) - ​SSSS... | ecosystem: Environmental > Aquatic > Freshwater > Ice >... | reverse complement strand
GTATTCAGGCCGACTTTAACCAGCAACGTTCAAACAAAAAACCCATTTCCAGGCCGTGGTAGGCTATTTTTGCACACGGCACGGGTCGGCATAGAATAAGCTGTTGACTCCTTATACGACCACAAAAAACCCCGTTTCCAGCCTGGAAACGGGGTTTTTGTTTGTTCGAGGTACGGCTGACAGCTCCCCCTTCTCCACCGACAGCTCTCATTGCTCATTGAAGCCCAGCACCAGCGCCACCCGGCTCGGCACGTAGAGTTTGAGCAACGGCGCGTCCACCGTGCCGCCGCCACCGAGCGTGTCGTAAACAACGGTTTCATCGAGCCGGTCGAAGCCACCGAACGCGGGGCGGTCGGACGACAATAGCAGCCGGTACTGGCCCGGCGCGGGCACCGGCACGGCGTAACCGAACGGGCTTTGATTAGGGTGGAAGCTGAGCACGAACACCAGCCCGGCGCGCTCGAAAACCAGGATTTTAGCGGCGTGGTCGAGGCTCAGCAAGCGGGCCGGGCCGTGGGTCAACAGCCCGTGCTCGCGGGCCAGGGCCAGCATGGCGTGGTCGAAGGCCCCGAGCTGCTGGTAGCGCAAGTCGGGGTTGTCGGCCAGGCTCCACTGGCGGCGGGCGTAGCGGTAGCTCCACGCGTTGCCGGCGCGCGGGAAGTCCATCCATTCGGGGTGGCCAAACTCGTTGCCCATGAAATTCAGATACGCCTCGCCGCCGGCCCCCAGCGTGACGAGGCGGATGAGCTTGTGCAAGGCCGTGGCGCGGGCCGCGCCCAGGTCAGGGTCGTCGGCGCGCATGTGCTGGTAGATGGCCGCGTCGTAGAGCCAGTGGCTCAGCGTTTTGTCGCCCACCATCGCCTGGTCGTGGCTTTCGGCGTAGGCCACGGTTTTTTCGCCCTGGCGGCGGTTCGTGAGCTGATGCCACAGTTCGCCCAGGTCCCAGTCCTCGTCGCGCTGGTGTTTGAGGGTTTTAATCCAGAAATCGGGCAGGCCCATCCCGAGGCGGTAATCGAAGCCCACGCCGCCGTCGGCCAGCGGGCGGCACAGGCCGGGCAGCCCGCTCATATCCTCGGCCACGAGCAGCGCCGTCGGCTTCAAATCGCGCACCAGCGTGCTGGCCAGCATCAGGTACAGCACCGCGTCCTCGTCGGCCCCCGGCCCGAAATACTGCTCGTAGCCCACGAAGGCCACGCCCTCACCGTGGTGCTGATAGAGCATCGAGGTCACGCCGTCGAAGCGGAAGCCGTCGAAGTGAAACTCCTCCAGCCAGTAGCGCAGGTTCGAGAGCAGAAACTGCTGCACCTCCGGCCGGCCGTAGTCGAAGAGCTTGGAGTCCCAGCCGGGGTGGTCGCCGCGCTCACCCTTGTGAAAATACAGGTTGCCGGAGCCGTCGAAATCGGCCAAACCCTCGGCCTCGTTTTTCACGGCGTGCGAATGGACGAGGTCGAGCAGCACGGCCAGCCCGCGCCGGTGGGCCTGGTTAATCAGGTATTTCAGGTCTTCGGGCGTGCCGAAGCGCGAGCTGGGGGCGAAAAAATTGGCCACGTGGTAGCCGAACGAGCCGTAGTACGGGTGCTCCAGCACGGCCATGAGCTGCACCGCGTTGTAGCCGGCCGCCTGAATGCGCGGCAAAATCAGGTCGGCAAACTCGCGGTACGACCCCACCCGCTCCCCCTCCTGGGCCATGCCCACGTGCGCCTCGTAAATAAGCGGCTGGCCCTGGGTGGCCGCGCGCGGGTCGAAGCCGGCATCGGTCCAGGCGAAGGGCACGGCCGGTGCCCACCACTGCGCGGCGAAATCGTGGGTAGTCTCGTCCTGCACGGCCCGGCGCAAATACGCGGGCAACCGGTCGCGGCCCTGGCCCCGGGCCACAATGTGCAGCTTGTAGCGCGAGCCGGGGGCCAGGCGCGGGCGGCCGTCGAGGTCGGGTAAAAATGTTTCCCACACGCCGGTAGCGGCATCTTTTTGCAGCGGGTCGGCCTGCCGGTTCCAGAAGTTGAAGTCGCCGACCAGGCTAACCGCATCGGCCCCCGGTGCCCACTCACGCACCACGAAGCCGCGCCGGTCGGCATCGTAGTGCAGCCCGAACTGCGCGTACGCCCCGGCGAAGTTGGCCAGCGAGCCGTGCTGCTGGTTTATCTCCATCAGCCGGGCGGCCAGCCGCTGCTGCCGGGCCAGCAGCACCGGCTCGTAGGGTTGCAGCCAGGAGTCTTCCCGCGTGAGAGCGAGGGTCGGGAGGGCGATTTGTTCGGGCATAGCGGCGGGGCTTTGGGCGAGTTTCAAAGGTAGAATGGGTTGGCCCGTCCGCTCCTCTGCGCCCTCTGCGAAAACCTCCGCGCCCTCCGTGGGAACCAGCGTCCGCACCGCTACTTTCGCCCCATGCGCTTCCTGCTTTTACTGCTCGCCTTCCCCGCCTTGGCCCAGCTGCCGCCCGCCGCCGCGCCCGTCGTGGCCGCCCACGCGCTGGTCGTCTCCGCCCACCCCGTCGCCTCGCAAGTCGGCCGTGATATTCTGAAACAGGGCGGCAGCGCCTACGACGCGGCCGTGGCCGTGCAGTTCGCCCTGGCCGTGGTGTACCCGGTGGCCGGCAACATCGGCGGCGGCGGCTTCATCGTGTATCGGGACCACGCCGGCCCGGCCGGTACGCTTGACTTTCGCGAAACCGCCCCCGCCGCCGCCAGCCGCGACATGTATTTGGATAAGAGCGGCCAAGTCGTGCCCGGCCTGAGCACGGCCGGACCGCTGGCCGTGGGCACCCCCGGCACCGTCGCCGGCATGGACGTTTTGCACAAAAAGCTCGGCAAGCTGCCCTGGGCCGCCCTCGTGGCCCCGGCCGTGCGCCTGGCCCGCCGCGGCGTGGCCCTGACGGCCCGCGAAGCCGCCGGCCTCAACCGCACCCAGGCCGATTTCACGAAGTACAATCCCGGTGCCGCGCCCGCTTTCGTGCGCCCCGCGCCCTGGCAGCCCGGCGACACGCTGAAGCAGCCCGAGTTGGCCGCCATCCTCGAACGCATTCAAAATCAAGGTCGCGCCGGGTTTTACCAGGGCGAGACGGCGCGGTTGCTGCTGGCTCAGATGCGAGCGGGCGGCGGGCTGATTACCCAGGCCGACCTCGACCAATACCAGCCCAAATGGCGTGAGCCGCTCCGGGGTCAGTACCGCGGCTACGAAGTCATCACGATGCCGCCGCCCAGCTCGGGCGGGGTGGCGCTGCTGCAAATGCTGCAAATGCTGGAGTCGTTCGACCTGAAAAAGCTCGGCTACCACACGCCCGCCGCCGTGGGCCTGCTCACCGAAGCCGAGCGCCGCGCCTACGCCGACCGCGCCACTTACCTCGGCGACCCCGATTTCGGGCGCGTTCCTGTCGCGCAATTGCTGGCCAAAGGCTACAACCAGCAGCGGGCGCGCGGCATCCGGCCCGACGCGCCCGCCACGCCCAGCGCCCAAGTGGCGGCCGGCGCGGGCCTGCCCCGCTACGAGTCCGACCAAACCACCCACTACAGCATCGTGGACGCGGCCGGCAACGCGGTGAGCTGCACGACGACGCTCAACGGCGCGTATGGCTCCAAAGTGGTGGTGGCCGGCGCGGGCTTTTTATTGAATAACGAGATGGATGATTTCAGCAGCAAAGTCGGGGTGCCAAACATGTACGGCCTCGTCGGCGGCGTGGCCAACGCCATCGCGCCCGGTAAGCGGATGCTCTCGTCCATGACCCCGACCATCCTGGTGAAAAATAAAAAGCTGGCTCTCGTAACCGGCTCGCCGGGCGGCAGCACCATCATTACCAGTGTCTTGCAAAGCATCCTGGCCGTAGTCGATTACGGGGCCAATGCCCAGCAGGCCGTCGCCGCCCCGCGCCTGCACCACCAGTGGCTGCCCGACCAGCTCGACGCCGAAGCCGGCGCACTTACTCCCGCCGCCGAGCAGACCCTGCGCCAACGCGGCTTCAACCCGCAGCCCCGCAGCCCCTGGGGCCGGCTGGATATTATTCGGGTGTTGCCCAGCGGCGCGTTGGAAGGCGGAGCCGACCCGCGTGGGGACGACGCGGCAGCGGGGTATTAAACCTTTGATATGGGAGGTTATAGTCACGTCATACAAATAAATTTTACTGCTGCAAATCAGTATTTTACGCTTTTACAATAAGATTTTTGATGAAACAAGCAAGTTGTTATCTAAGTTTTTCATACATTCGCTCGCGAGAAACAGCTTTGGTCTAAGCGACACTCCTTTCACCCTTCCTCAGCCTCTACGAGAATATGAAAGCATCTTTTGGAAAGTTATTTTTAGGCTTTGGTTTATTAAGTCTCTGCAGTTGCAGCAAGGAGCAACCCTCGCCAGTGGATAAATTGGTGGGCGATTGGGTATGGGTTTCTAGCAAAGGCGGTTTTACTGGAAAAGCAGTTTATAAACCCAAACCAGGCATTGAAACTATTTATCGGTTCACTCGCAACAAAGAGTGGTCAACATGTACTAACGGTATATGTAAGCCATTCACACTATTTACGCTAGGTCAGGAGCGAAGTACACTGACTGGCAACGAGCAATTGATATTAACTCTACGCAGAAGAGTACCATTAGCGCTCCCTGATACGGGAACTCACATTCTCTTAGACCGGTATTTAGTGCGTGAAATATCTGACTCACTTCGCATAGACCAAGATGGACCAGATGGGTTCGGAGAGCTTTATAGTCGCAAATAAACTTTCATTTCTTCAACTCTGCCATGAACAAACATACGCTACTGATAGCAGCCCTTGCTTGCCTGAGTTCACTCGCACAAGCACAAACTACACCGATTTCAGCTGCAAGTCGAATACAACAACGGACTTTATCCAAAGATAGCATTCCTACAGAGATTGCATTTTGGAAAGATAAAGCCTACAAAGAGGTTGAAGCTCATCAGGCATTACGAGAACAATTAGACTTGCTGCCCAATGAGAGGATGGTCAAAGTCGATTCTATTGTCGATAACATAGGATTCGCACACACTAAATACCAACTCTACTATTCGGGCTACAAAGTAGAAAGTGCCATCTACACCGTCCACGCCCGGCAAGGAACTATCGTCAGTATGAATGGTCGTTTACAGCGGCGCGGCCAAATAGTTCTTTCGCCCTCATTATCCGCTGCAGATGCTTTAAATCGAGCATTGAACTTTGTAGGTGCTAGTCAGTATATGTGGCAGGACACCAAGGAAGAAGCTGGTCTAAAACAGCGCCAGAATAGGGCGAGTGCTACTTATTTACCAGCAGGTGAATTAGTCATCGTATCTAACTCCTTAAACAACCTATCTGATAAGCAAAATCGATTTGCCTTAGCGTGGAAATTCGACATATTTGCTCGTCAGCCATTCAGTCGGCAATATGTGTTTGTCGATGCGCAAACCGGCCAAATTATATCTGTGGAGCCTGTCATGAAAGACGTGGTGGGTCAATTCGACACGCGCTACAGTGGACGACAATCTGTTGAGACGCAAGCGGCTCCAACAGGAGGTTATCGTCTCCGAGATTATTCCCGAGGCAACGGGATAGAAACTTATAATTCGCAACGAACAGCAACTGTTGGTGGAGCAGCTGACTTCATCGATAATGATAATAATTGGACTTCTACAGAATACAATAATCCTAGTTTTGACAACGCAGCCGGTGATGCTCACTTAGGAGCCGAAGCAACATTTGATTACTTGAAAAACTTTCTTGGTAGGAATAGCTACGACAACAGTGGCTCTGTTATTCGTAGTTACGTACATTTTACTCCTGACCCAGTTAGATTTCCCACTTGGCCCAATGCACGTTGGACCGGAAGTGAGATGGTATATGGAGACGGTGATGCTACATATAGGCCCCTCACTTCACTAGATGTATGTGCGCACGAAATTGGCCACGGTGTATGCTCTACTTCAGCTAATCTTGCGTATCAGTCTGAGTCTGGCGCTTTGAATGAGGGGTTTTCAGATATTTGGGGAGCTTGTGTAGAACAGTACACCACCTCCCGGCTAGGCCTGACTAAATCTACGTGGCTTATTGGGGAAGAGATAGCAAAGTTCGCTCCCGCTGTACGGTCGATGAGCGACTCTCGTTCCTTAGGTCAACCGGCCTATTACGGAGGGCAAATTTGGATAGCAGACCCTGGTGTCTACAACAGTGGAAATGATTACGGCGGAGTTCATACCAATAGTGGCGTTTTGAACCATTGGTTCTACATCCTTAGTCAAGGAAAGTCTGGCGTTAATGAGGGTGGAAAAACTTATGCAGTTACTGGCATTGGCATTTCGAAAGCTGCTAACATTGCTTACCGCGCCGAATCAGTTTATTTAACTTCAGCTAGTAGGTTCAGTGATGCGCGCGCCTTGACCATAAGAGCGGCCATTGACCTGTATGGCGGCTGCTCAGCAGAAGCCCAAGCTACTTCTGCGGCTTGGAATGCAGTAGGAGTTTACGGTGCGGACGTTCCCAGCGGGCCATTGACTGTAGAAGCCGTGAGTGCTGATGAGTCTAATTTCTGCCGCGTAGGCATCATTACATTCAGCCCTTATTACGCAGGCGGCATTCCTGTTTCCACCTTTGGTGCTACTTACCTCTGGACGCTCACCGGCAGTGGTGCAAACATCAAATTTGGCGGAAACCGGAGTGAACAAATAACGTTGAATCTGAGAGGTTCATCTGGTAGCTTCGGCCTGAACCTGACCGTCACTAACGCCTGCGGCACTACTAACTTCTCGACGGGCACCATCTACAATTCATACTACTATAACAACTGCCAGAGTAGTTTTACGCTCTATCCTAATCCGGCTAATGCTCAGGTAACCGTATCGAAGACCAACGCAACCGCTGCGCCGCCTACTGCTACAGCCTCCATAACACTTGCCGCTGATACTGACTATTCTATCAAGGTCTACGACCACTTGGGAAATCTTGTCAAGTCTGGCTTGATGAAGGTCGGCGCGTTGCAACTTCTGACCGCTGACTTACCAAATGGTCTATATTCGGTCCACGCGATTCATGATAAGGAACACTTTCAAAAGCAGTTACGCATTCAGCACGAATAGAGCACAAATTGTTTGGCCCGTTCGCAAACGCAAGTTTCATGTCTCGCGGGCAAAGACAATAGAGTTCCTCTCTTATCTTTGCCCGTGAAATCGGTATTCAATCTGAAAAGAGGGGACGCGCAGTCCCCTCTTTTTTTGCCCCACTCCTACCCTGCTCATGGCCCAATTCGACCGCCACCGCATTCAAGCCCTGCTCGCCGACGCGCTCAGCGCGGAGGGCGACTTGTTCGTGGTGGACCTGACCGTTTCCGACTCGGTGCTGCCTAAGATTACCGTCGTGCTCGACGGGCCACAGGGCCTGGGCATCGACGAGATTGCCCGCACCACGCGCCGCCTCAACCGGGGCCTCGAAGAAGCTTATGGCGAAGAGGCGGCGTACTCGCTCGAAGTAACTTCGCCGGGAGCCGACCAGCCCCTAACCGACCCGCGCCAGTACGCCCGCCACGTCGGCCGCCGCCTGAGCCTCAAGCTTCAGGACGGCCGCCAGTTGAGCGGACCACTGCTGGCCGCTACGCCCGAAGGAGTGGAAGTTACCGAAGAAGTGCCCGTCAATAAAACCCGCAAAAAAACCCTGCCCGCCGTCTTTTTTCCGTTCGCGGACATTGCTGAGGCGACGGTTGTTATTTCGTTTAAATGAGTAACTGTCATGCTGAGCTTGCCGAGACAGACACTAACAAAACCCCCCATGGCTAAAAAAGTCGTCATCAGCCCCCAGGAGCAGGCCGCCGCGGCGGCGGCGCTCAACGCGCGCCTGCTCATCGAAAACTTCCAGGAGTTTGCCAAGAGCCGCAACATCGACCGGCCCACGATGATGTCCATCCTGGACGACGTGTTTCGGACCATGATTAAGAAGAAATTCGAGGACGACTCGAACTTCGACGTCATCATCAACCCCGACAACGGCGACCTCGAAATCTGGCGCAACCGCGAAATCGTGGACGACAACTCGGAGGACATCTGGGATTTTGACAAGGTGACGCTCACGGACGCCCAGAAAATCGAACCCGATTTCGAGATTGGCGAGCAGGTGGCCGAGCGCATTCTCATTGACGACTTCGGGCGGCGGGCCGTACTGCTAGCCCGGCAAACGCTCATCCAGCGCGTCAAGGACATGGAGCGCGACAACTTGTATCAAAAATATAAGGACCTCGTGGGCGAGATTATCACGGGCGAAGTGTACCAGGTGTGGAGCCGCGAGGCGCTGATACTGGACAAGGACGAGAACGAGCTGGTGCTGCCCAAAAGCGAGCAGATTCCGAAGGACCGCTACCGCAAGGGCGACACCGTGCGAGCCGTCGTGCATAGAGTTGATGTGCTTAACGGCGCGCCCAAGGTTATCCTGAGCCGCGCCGCGCCGGCCTTCCTGGAGCGCTTGTTCGAGCAGGAAGTGCCCGAGATTTACGACGGGCTGATTGCCATCAAGAACGTGGTGCGCGAGCCCGGCGAGCGGGCTAAAGTGGCCGTCGAGAGCTACGACGAGCGCATCGACCCGGTGGGCGCGTGCGTAGGCATGAAAGGCTCGCGGATTCACCCGGTGGTGCGCGAGCTGATGAACGAGAACATCGACATCATCAACTATACCGACAACCTGGAGCTGTTCATCGCCCGCGCCCTGGCCCCGGCCAAAGTCGGCTCGATGAAAATCAGTGAACAAACCGGGCGCGTGTCCGTGTTCATGAAACCCGACCAGGTCAGTTTGGCCATCGGGCGGGGCGGGGCCAACATCAAGCTGGCATCGCGGCTAGTAGGCATGGAAATCGACGTGTTCCGCGAAGCAACCGACTACGAGGAAGACATCTCGCTCGACGAGTTCCAGGACGAAATCGAACCCTGGATTATCGCCGAACTGAAGAAAATCGGCCTCGACACCGGTCGCGCCGTGCTGGCCGTGAAAAAGGACGACATCGTGCGCCGGACCGAGTTGGAGGAAGAAACCGTGGATGACGTGTACCGCATCATCCGCTCGGAATTTGCCGCCGACGAAGACCTGCCCACCGACGAAGCCCCGGCTGCTGAAGTGGCTGAGCCTGTCGATGTTACGGAAGCTGAGGGCGCGTCGGAAACGGCTGCTGACAGCGCTCTAACCGGCGAAGCAGACCAGGCTACGGAGGCCAGCCCCGCGCCGGCCGCTGACGCTGCGCCCGATGCTACGGCGGCTCCCGATTCCGGGGCCGACCCCGCCTCGGACACTGCCCCCGACCAAACCCCGGCCGCCCAGTGAGGGCCGGGGCCAGCTGCCAGCGGATAAGTTAGGTAGTTTCGGCCAGTGGGCGGGGCTGCTTTGCCTGCTGGCCGAATTTAATAACTTACCTTTGCACCCTGAACGACCTTCGTTCGCGAAATAAGCAAGAATGGCGGAAGCAATCCCGAAACGGCTTTTACAGGCAGCCAAAGACCTGAACATTGGTATCGACCGAGCCGTGGAAGCCCTTTTGCGCAAGGGCATCGCGGTCGAGAACAAGCCCACTACCAAGCTCACGCCCGAGCAGGTGGGCCTGTTGGAAAAAGAATTCGCCGCCTCGGCCCAGGACAAGCAGGAAGCCCAGCGCCACACTCAGGCGCGCCGCCAAAGCGAGCTGAATGCCCAGGCTGCCGTAGCTCCGCCCAAACCAGCGCCCGTGGCAGTCGCCGCGCCAGTCGCACCCAAAACTGTCGTGCCCGCCGCTCCTGTGGTGGTTCCGGTGGCCGTAGCTCCGGCTGCCGCGCCAGTGGCCATTGTGCCCGTCGCGCCAGCGCCTCCTGCCCCAGCGCCAGTCGCTCCAGCTCCGATTGCCGCCGCGCCGGTGGCTCCCGTTGCCGAAGCGCCCAAAGCGCCCGGCCTCAAGGTGATGGGCAAGATTGAGCTGGACAAGAAAGGCCGCGTAGTACCGACCCGGCCGGCTCCTGCGGCTGCCGCCCCGGCTCCCGTCGCGGAAGTAAAAGCGCCCGCGCCCGTTGCCCCAGCTCCGGCAGATACCAAGCCTGTGGTAGCTGCCCCGACTGTGCCGGCCCCGGTTGTCCCGGTTGCTGCTGCGCCAGCGATGCCGGTGACCCCTACTCCTGCCCCGACCGTTGCGCCCGAAACGCCCGTCGCCGACGAAAGTACCATTACGGCCAAAGCCGACCAGCTCAAGGGCTTGACGGTGCTCGGTAAGATTCAGCTGCCGCTCGATGCCAGCCGGCGCGGACCGGGTGGCCGGGGGCCGCGCCCAGTGGCCTCGTCGGATGTCCGCAAGACGGGCACCAACAACGCCGCCAATCAGAAGAAGCGCCAGCGCTTGCCTGGCCCTCCCGGCTCTACGACTCAGCCCGGCCAGGGCGGTGGCTACCAGGGCAACCGCCCCGGCGGTCCCGGCCAGACGGGTGCCCGACCCGGTGGCCCCGGTGCCCGGCCGGGTGGACCCGGCGCGCGGCCCGGTGCGCCGGCTCGCCCCGGCCAGCCCGCCGTGCCGCTCACGGCCGAGCAGAACGACAAGCAGATTCAGGAGCAAATCAAAGCCACGCTGGCCAAGCTCAGCGGCGGTAAGAACAACGCCGCCGCTAACCGCGCCAAGTATCGCCGCGACAAGCGGGGCATGGCTGCCGAGGAGCGTGAGGCGTTGCGCGCTCAGAACGAGCTGGATGCGAAGACGCTCAAAATCACGGAGTTCATTTCGGCCAATGACTTCGCGTCGCTGATGGACGTGAACGTGAACGAGGTCATCAAGGTGTGTCTGGGCATGGGCATGTTCGTCTCCATCAACCAGCGCCTCGACGCGGAAGCCATTACGGTTATCGCCGATGAGTTTGGCTTCGATGTCGAGTTCCTCTCGGCTGAGGAGGACGAGGAGCCGATTGACATGAGCGACCTGCCCGAGGACATGCAGCCGCGCGCCCCCATCGTGACCATCATGGGCCACGTGGACCACGGCAAAACCTCGCTCCTCGACTACATCCGCGAAGCGAGCGTGGCCAAAGGCGAGGCCGGCGGCATCACCCAGCACATCGGCGCTTACGAGGTCAAAACGAAATCGGGCAACCCGATTACCTTCCTCGACACGCCTGGCCACGAAGCCTTTACGGCCATGCGGGCACGGGGCGCGAAAGTGACCGACATCGCCATCATCGTGATTGCGGCCGACGACTCGGTGATGCCCCAGACCAAAGAGGCCATCAACCATGCGCAAGCGGCCGGGGTGCCGATTATCATCGCCCTCAACAAGATGGACAAGCCCAGCTCGAACGCGGAGAAAATCCGCGAGGAGCTGTCGCAAATGAATATTCTGGTCGAGGAATGGGGTGGCAAATACCAGAGCCAGGAAGTGTCGGCCAAGTCGGGCCTCGGCGTGGACGAGCTGTTGGAGAAAATCCTGCTCGAAGCCGAGCTGCTCGAACTCAAAGCCAACCCCGACCGCAACGCGATTGGCACCGTCATCGAGGCCGAGCTGGACAAAGGCCGCGGCTACGTCACGACGGTGCTCGTGCAAACGGGTACGCTCAACGTGGGCGATATCGTGCTGGCCGGTCCGCACTACGGCCGCGTGAAGGCCATGACCGACTACCGCGGCAAGAAGAAGAAGCTCGCCGGCCCGGCTACGCCGGTGCAGGTGCTCGGCCTGACGGGCGCTCCGCAAGCCGGCGACCGCATCCAGGTGATGGAAACCGAGCGCGAAGCCCGCGAGCTGGCCACCCAGCGCCAGCAGCTGGCCCGCGAGCAGACCATCCGTACCAAGAAGCACATTACGCTCGACGAAATCGGCCGCCGCCTGGCCATCGGCTCGTTTAAAGAGCTGAACATCCTGGTGAAAGGCGACGTGGACGGCTCGGTCGAAGCCCTCTCCGACTCGTTACTCAAGCTGAGCACGCCGGAAGTGAAGGTGAACATCCTCAGCAAGGGCGTGGGAGCCATCTCCGAAAGCGACGTGCTGCTGGCTTCGGCCTCGGATGCCATTATCATCGGCTTCCAGGTGCGGCCTTCGCAAAGCGCGCGCAAACTTGCTGAGCAGGAGCAGATTGACATTCGCCTTTACAGCATTATCTACAATGCCATCAACGAGGTGAAGGATGCCATGGAAGGCATGCTCGCCCCGACGGTGCACGAGGTGATAACGGCCAACGCCGAGGTGCGGCAGGTGTTCAACATCACCAAAGTGGGTGCCATCGGCGGCTGCATGGTGACGGACGGCACCTTCACCCGCAAAACCCGCGTGCGGGTCGTGCGCAACGGCATCGTGCAGCACACCGGCGAAATTCAGGACCTGAAGCGCTTCAAGGACGACGTGTCAGAAGTTCGCCAGGGCTACGAGTGCGGTATCTCGGTCAAGAATTTCAACGACTTGCAGGAGGGCGACAACATCGAGGGCTTCGAGGAGCAGGAGATTAAGCGCAAGCTCTGACCGCAGACACTAACGGATTCAACGGATTTAGTGAGCTGCGCTCACTAAGCTGCTGTTGGGACGGGGTAGTTTTTTGGGATTAGAAGAGGCCACCCGATTGGGTGGCCTTTTTTGATTTAGAGAACCGCGGTTGTCGAGCGCTGAATCAAACGGTACCGTTCACCGGCTGTTGTCTGGTTATCAGTAGTTAGCCTGGATGAAGCATTCGGGACGCTGCTGCTGCCCGCGCTGGTTGCAGCCCGCTTGACGGGTGGTGCTGACGTTCGGCGACGATGCGCGGCGATTGGCAGGCAGGCGGTGGGCGTTGGCAGAAATCAGGCGCGAAAGCACCGGGGTTGCGCGGACCTTTGTAAAAATAAAACTAGAAGCTATATGATAAAAAGCTTACCGGAAGCGATGGAACGCCTCGCTTCTTTTGAAACGCACCTGTTTCAGGCCCAACGACTCGCCATCCGGGCCACCCAGCAATGCAACGTATTGCTGCAACACTTACAGCAGGGCATCGTGCATTACGACCCGGCGGGGCGGGTGGTACTGCTCAGCGATGAGGCGTGCCGACAGTTTGGGCTGGTGCTGCCCGCCGCCCGCTGGTACGGACTCTCGGCGCTGGAGCTGGCTCAGCTCGTACGCGGGCAGCTCGCCGACCCGGACAGCTTCGCCGTCACTACCGACCAGCTCTGGGCGCAGTGCCAACAGCCAGGCACGGAGCTGAAGCTGACCAACGGCTGCGTGCTGACGCGCGACGTGCAGCCCATGCAGACGGAAGCGGGCACCGCTTTTTTGGTCAGCTACCGCGATGTGACGGCCAGCCGCCGCGCCCGGTGGGCTGCCGACTGCCCCAACTGCCCGCCGACCGTGAGCGGCGCGCTCGGTGCCTGAGTTTGGCGCGCTGCCACGCCATTCGTGAAAAAGCCCCCTTGGCGAGCTGCCAACGGGGCTGCTGTTTGAATAGGTGCTTCTGGCTCAGAACAGCAGAAACCGCTTTTTGCGGCCGTGCTCATGCACCAGCGGCTGGCCGTGGGTGCGCGCACCCGTCGGCATCCGCCGCGACTTGCCCCGCTCCTGCTCCTGGCCGCGCAAGGCCCGGAACTTACGTACCGTAAACGAGCCGCTGGTTTTGTCAAGCTGCCGGTAAGGGCCACCCTTCTCCACGCCGAAGCTGGTGTTGCCGGTGCGCGCTTCGAGCACTTGCAGCTGCTGGTCGCGGGCGGCATCGGCAGGACTCATTTGCTGCTGGCGGCGGGCGCGGGCCGCGTCGGCAGGCGGGGCGGCGCCGGCGGGTGGGGCCACGGTGGTAGTCTGAGCGCGGGCAGCAATGGGGGCAGCCAGGCCCGATACACTCAGCAAAACAAGGGCTGCGAACAGAATTTTCACCAGGTAAAGTTACGCGAAAGGCGGGTCGGGAGCCGAATGCGAAACGGCCCCGCGATGGTTCCCCGCCCGCTGCCCGCCCGAGGGGCCGGGGCAACGTGGCCGGAAGCCCGGCTCGGGGCTGCTTGGCAGGCTTTAGGCGCGGGCGCGGAGCGCGTCGCGGATGTCTTGCAGCAGCACTTGGTCCTTGGTCGGCGCGGGGTCCACCACTACTTCCACCGGAGCTTTCTTGATGCTGTTGGCCCCTTTCACGATGAGGAACACGCAGAACGCGATGATGACAAAGTAGATGATGGCGTTGATGAAATTACCGTACGCGATTGCCGCCGAGCCTGCTTTCTTAGCATCTGCCAGGGTAGCATAGTGCTTACCGTCGAGCGTCAGAAACAGATTTTGGAAGTCAATGCCTTTCGTGAAAACTCCCAATACCGGCATAATGATGTCCTCAGTGAGCGAGGACACGATTTTGCCGAAAGCCGCGCCAATGATGACGCCCACGGCCAGGTCCAGCACGTTGCCCTTGGAAATAAACTCTTTGAACTCGGAAACGAAACTCATGGGGAAGAAATTAAAAACGAGAGAAGACTGGCAAGCCCGTCCGCATTGAGGCTAAATAGCTGATTGCGGCTCAGATGCTTCAAATATAGTGGCGCGCGACGGCTGACTGGGTTTCGTACCCGGTGAGCGCGGTCGTTTAGCCGACCAACGCGTGAATTTTACGGGCGGGCAGGTGGGCAGTAGTGGCCCGTACCTTTGACGGCGCTGATTTCTACGCTTTCCTACCCACCCCCGAGTCGTTCTAAGGTCATGTCCGTTGTTTTCGAGAATCTGCTCTACGCCCTTGATGCCGACACCGGCATTCTGACGCTCACCATCAACCGCCCCGCCCGCCGCAACGCCCTGAACGCGGCCACCATCACGGAGCTGGGCCAAGCCATCGAGCAGGCCCTGGCCGACGCGGCCGTGCGCGGCATCCTGCTCACGGGCAGCGGCGAGCGGGCTTTCGTGGCCGGGGCCGACATCGCCGAGCTGGCCACGCTCGACGGGCCGGGGGCCGCGCGGGCCGCCGCGCGCGGGCAGGCCGTGTTTCGGCAGTTTGAAACTAGTCCCAAGCCAGTGGTGGCTGCCGTGAATGGCTTCGCGCTGGGCGGCGGCTGCGAGCTGGCCATGGCCTGCCACCTGCGCGTAGCCGTCGAGAGCGCCGTTTTTGGCCAGCCCGAAGTGAACCTGGGCCTGCTACCCGGCTACGGCGGCACCCAGCGCCTGGTGCAGCTCATCGGCAAGGGCAAGGCGCTGGAGCTGCTGCTCACGGCCGACCAGCTCAGCGCCGCCGACGCGCTCCGTCTGGGTTTGGTCAATCACGTGGTGCCGGCGGCCGAGCTGCTCGACTTCAGCCGGGCGCTGCTGCTCAAAATTTTAAGCAAAGCCCCGGTCGCCATGGCCCTGACCATCGCCTGCGTCAATACGTATTTCGACGAGGGCGGCGCGGCCGGCTACGCGGCCGAAGCGGCCGCGTTCGGGCAGGCATTCGGCACCGACGATTTTCGGGAGGGCACGCGGGCGTTTCTGGAGAAGCGGCCAGCGACGTTTACGGGGCGGTAGCTGGCAGGCTCTGCCTGGTGGTGGAGCGGTATGCGCGGAGTCATAAACCATTTCCAAAAAACGGAGCCGTCCAACTGGGCGTGACTCCGCTTTTCCATGACTCAGCGCCGCCGCCCGCTTTTCTCGCGCGGGGGCCGGGCAGGCCGGCTCTCGCCGCTGGAGCGCGGTTGCCGGCTAGCCGGCCGACTTTGCGGGCGGGTGGACGGCATAGGGCCGGGCGACTGAGCCGGACGCGGCTCACCGGAGTCAGGCTCATTGCGTTGGTCGCGCCGGGCGGCGGGCGGCGTAGCAACGGGGGCGACGGGAGCGGCAGACTGCCCGGCATCCAAACCCGGCTGGCCCCGACGCGGGCGGGTGTCGGCCGCCGGCCGCTCATTCATATTCTCCCCGGCTGCCGGCGCTACTTCCAGCGCCGGGCGGCTGCCGGGAGCGGGCCGCGGCCGGCCGGCTTCGACTGCCGACGCGGGCGCGGTGGCTTTGTCGGCGGGCGCGGGCTGCTCGCGGTGCGGCGCGGCTTCGGCCCGGCGGTCTTCCATCGGCGCGGCGGCTTCGGCGCGGTTTTGCCGGGGCGCGCGCACGGCTTCGAGCGGCACCACCCGGCGCGGGGCGGGGGCGGTTGAGGTGCCGGGCCGGGCGGCCGGGTCGTTGGGCGCGGCCACTGGGGGGCGATAAACGGCCAGCGTGTTGTCGCGCACGGACGCCACGCCAGGCATGGCCCGCGTGGCCAGCCGCAAGGACTGCACGGGTTGGCCGCTGGCCCGCTCGACATCGGCCCGCGCCGGCCCGGCCGGGAAGCCGCCCCGCCGCCCGTCGTTGGTCACGGTCGTATTGTTGATGGACGTGTTATTCACCGTGCTGTTGTTCACGTAGGTGTTGCGAATGACGGTCGTGTTGTTGTACACCACCGTGGTCTGGGTCGGCGGCACGTAGTAGGTGGCTATGAGCGGGCTGGCCACGTAGGCGGCCGGCACGAAGCACCAGCGAGCCGGCTCGACGGGCGCGTCGCCGAAGGAGAAGGCCACGCCGATGTCCACGCGCAAGCCGCCCGGCGGGCGCGCGGGTGGCCCCAGCGGTGCCCAGCCGTAGTAGCCCTGGCTTTGCCGCCAGGCCACCCAGGCCGGCCCCCAGGTGTAGCCCGGCACCCACACCCAGCCCGAAAAGTCGGAGTAGCGCCAGCGGCCGTAGTGAAACGCGGCCCAGCCCCAGGCGTAGTCCGACACCCAGGTCCAGCCGTAGTCGGTGTAGGCCCAGTGCCCGCGGGTGCGGTAGGGCTGAAAACCGGCCTCCGCGTTCGGCACCCAGGTGTAGCCGTATTCCGGGTCGTTTATCCACTGCCCGTAGGGGCTAAGCTCGTCGTAGAAAGTCTGGTACGTCACCGGCCCTTCGGCTTGCCGCACGGCCATCGGCGGGGGCGAAGCGCGCACCACGGCCGGAGCCGAGGCCGCACAGCTGCCGAGCAGCAGCGGGGCCGCCAGCGCGACCATCGCAAGTATTCTCAGTGAATTGTTCATGAGATTTTTAAGCGCAAGAATAGTAGAGCTTACCCTCGCGTCGGCCGTCCGCTATTACTGTGCCAAACCTGCTCAGAAGCTGTTCTTCGGCTCCGCTACCTGACCGACGCTACGCGAACAGACCCGTTTCGCGGGTCGGCGTTTAATGCCGCCGCCGAAGAAAAGCGGTTTAGCAGAGCGTGGGCAGGACTGCTGGTACCTTTGCGGCTGCCCTCGCGCGCCACTGGCCACCGCACCATCGGGCAGGCAACGGCTTTTTATTCCTCCGCAAACCGCATGTCCCTCGCCAAAAAGCTGGCTTCGCAAACGGCCGTCTATGGCGTGAGCAGCATCGTGGGGCGGGTGCTTGGCTATCTGCTGGTGCCCATTTACACCGGGCACTTCGCGCCGGCCGAATACGGCATCGTTACGGGGCTGTATGCCTACGTCTCGTTTTTAAATGTCGTATTCACCTACGGGCTGGAAACAACGTTTTTTCGCTTCGCCAACCGCCCTGGCCAGAGTAAGCGCGAGCTGTATGAACGGACGCAGAGCCTGATGCTGCTCAGCAGCGCCGGGCTGACCTTGCTGCTCTGGCTGCTGGCCCGGCCGCTGCTGGGCTGGCTGGGCTTGCCGCCCGGCCACGAGCAGTACGCCCACTGGATAGCCCTGATTCTGGGTTTGGACGCGGTGGCCGCCATCCCGTTTGCGCGGCTACGACTCAACAACCGGGCGCGGCAGTTCGCCGCCATCCGCCTGCTCAACATCGTGGCCAACGTGGGGCTAAATCTATTTTTTATCGTGCTGTGCCCGGCTGTGCTGCGGGCCGACGCAGGCACGCTGCTGGCCGGGCTGCGTCCGCTCGTTGAGCATCTCTACGACCCGGCACGGGGCGTGGGCTACGTGTTTTTGAGCAACCTGTTCGCCTCGGCCCTCACGCTGGTGCTGCTCTTGCCGCAGTTGCTCGACTTCCGCTTTCGCTGGCCCGACCTGAGCTTTCTGCGCCCCTTGCTGGCTTATTCGCTGCCTCTGCTGCTAATGGGCCTGGCCGGCATGGTGAACGAAACCCTCGACCGGATTATGCTGCCTGCCTGGCTGCCCGAAGGGTTTTATCCGGGCCTGGGCCGGCTCGGGGCGGTGGGCGTGTACGGGGCCTGCTACAAGCTCAGCATCTTTATGACGCTCGTCATTCAGGCGTTTCGCTACGCGGCCGACCCGTTTTTTTTCGCCCAAAGCGCCGACAAGAACTCGCCGGCCACGTTCGCGCTGGTGCTCAAGTGGTTTACGCTCTGCTGCACGGTCATTTTCGTTGGCATCAGCCTGAACCTGAGTTGGATAGGGCCGCAGTTTTTGCGCCGGCCCGAATACCTGACCGGCCTGGCCGTGGTGCCGGTGCTGCTGCTGGCCAACTTGTTTTTGGGCGTGTACTACAACCTCTCCTTCTGGTTCAAGCTCACCGACCGCACCTATTTCGCTACCTACATCGGCGGGGCGGGCGCGGTGCTCACCATCGCGCTCAACTTTGTGCTGATTCCCATTATCGGCTACATGGGCAGCGCCTGGGCCACGCTGGCGTGCTATTTTTCGATGGCCGCGCTCTGTTGGTGGCTCGGCGAGCGGCACTATCCGGTGCCCTATCCGGTGCGGCGGCTGCTGAGCTGGTTGCTGGGCGCGGTGGGGCTGGTGTGGGCGGGGCAGGCGGCTATCGGGCGCTGGCCGGGGGCCGGGGGCTACGCGCTGGGGCTACTCTTGCCGCTGCTCTTCGCGGGAGCCATTTACGCGGTCGAAACCCGGCGCGGAAGGCTGGCCTGACTCAGCGGCCAGTGACCAGCCGATTAAACCACGCACAAAAAAAGCATCGAACAACGTTCGATGCCTTTCTGAGCTATGAAAACAAACTTAGCCAACTTCCTCGGCCTAAGCCGGGCTGCTAACCGCTGCAAATATGAGCAAGAAATTACCAGTTGCAAGCTCCGCTTGGTCGAATTGTTACTATTTCTCTCTGAAATGTTTGTTTTGGCCGCTGATACCATCACGCCAAGCTCCGAATAAGTAGAACAGCGCCGGCCGGCCGGCGCTTTCGGTCCTCTTCCGGCAGGACAATATCTACGGCCGGCCGGTACCTTCGCGCGTCCAAAGCCTCCGGTTTTTCGTATCTTCGGCTACCTCACTTTTTTATGGCCGTCGGCCACTCCTACCATGCTACTGTCCACCCTGTTGTTTCTGGAAAATCCCGGTACCCTCGCTTTCATCGCGATTCTGCTGCTATTAGTCTTCGGTGCCAAACGCATCCCGGAGATGTTTCGCGGCCTGGGCCAGGGCATGAAGGAATTTAAAGACGCTACCCGGCCCGACGCGCCGGCCGCCCCCAACTACCAGGCTCCGCAGCCCGGCTATGGCCCACCCGCCGGCTACGCGCAAGCCCCGCCGGCCGCCCCCGGTGCCTACGACCCCAACGCCTACCCGCAGCAGTATCCGTCGCAGCCGGCCAGCTACCCGGCCGCGCCGATGGCTCCCGGCCAAATGCCGAATCAGGTGCCGCCCGCCCCGTACAACCCCGCCAATACGCCCGCCAGCTAAGCGCGTGCGGCCGTGCTATTTTTCAGTCTTACTCTTGCTTCTATGACCACGCCCCTGCTTTTTCTCGATGTTGGCGGCGGCGAGATACTGCTCATATTCGTGGTGGTGCTCGTCTTCTTCGGGCCGGGTAAAATCCCGGAGCTGGCGCGCGGCCTGGGCAAAGGCATTCGCGAATTCAAAGACGCGAGCAGCGAGATACGCTCCGAGTTTGAGCGGGCCACCACGCCGCCAGTCGTGCCCGTGGCCTACACCGCTCACGAGCCAGCCCCGGAAATGCTTCAGCAGACAGCTCAGGACCCGGCTGCCCTCGCCGACCACGCGCCTGGCCTGCCGATAGCCGAAGACAGCGCCCCAGGTGCCCCAGACACCGTAGCTTTGCCGGTAGCTGAGCCGGCGGTGGAGGCTGAAACCGCGCCACCACCCGTCGTGGTGGTGGGCGGGGTGCCCGGCACCCGCGCCCGTGGTACGCAGCTGCCGGCTCCGACCGGGGCCGAGGTGGTCAGCTAGTAAGTGCCCGTCGTCAGCTCTGCGCCAACTCATTGCCTGACAACTACTTCTTACTGACTGCTTACCGCTCCGAACGATTTGAAACCCAAGTACGCCTCCCTCACCCAGATTCAGCGCGAGCTGACGGCCGGCACCACGTCCTGCCGTCAGCTCGTGGAGTTTTACCTCGCTAACATTGAAGCTCGCAACGCCGAGCTGAACGTGTTTTTGGAAGTGTGGGCCGACGAGGCCCGCGCCCAGGCCAAGGCCGTGGATGCCAAGCTCGCCGCCGGCACGGCCGGCCGCCTTGCCGGCATGGTCATCGGCCTCAAGGATGTCCTCGCCTACCAGGGCCACGCGCTGCAAAGCTCCTCGCGCATTCTGGACGGGTTCAAAAGCTTGTTTACCGGCACGGCCGTGGGGCGATTATTGGCCGAGGACGTGATTTTTATCGGCCGCCAAAACTGCGACGAGTTCGCGATGGGCGGCTCGAACGAGAACTCTGCTTTCGGGCCGGTGCGCAACGCGCTCGACCCCGCGCGGGTGCCGGGCGGCAGCAGCGGCGGCTCGGCCGTGGCCGTGCAGGCCGACATGTGCCTGGCCTCGATTGGCTCCGACACGGGTGGCTCGGTGCGGCAGCCCGCCGCGTTTTGCGGCGTGGTGGGCCTCAAACCCACTTATTCGCGCATCTCGCGCTACGGGCTGGTGGCATTTGCCTCGTCCTTCGACCAGATTGGCCCGCTCACGCACTCCGTCGAGGACGCGGCCCGCCTGCTCGAAGTGATGGCCGGGGCCGACGAGTTCGACTCTACCAGCAGCCAGGAGCCGGTGCCCGCCTACAGCCAGCTGCTGATGCCCGCCGCGAGCTACCGCGTGGGCTACCTGGCCAACGCCATCGAACTACCCGGCTTGCAGCCCGAGGTGCGCGACGCGCTCGAACGTACGCTGACTGAGCTGCGCGCGCGCGGCCACGTAGTCGAGGCCGTCGAGTTTCCGCTGCTGGAGCAGATGATACCGACCTACTACATCCTGACCACAGCCGAGGCCAGCTCGAATCTGTCGCGCTTCGACGGCGTGAAGTACGGCTACCGCGCGCCCGACGCGACGGACCTGGAAAGTCTGTACAAAAAGACCCGCGCCCAGGGTTTTGGGCCGGAAGTGCAGCGGCGCATTATGCTCGGTACCTTCGTATTAAGCGCCAGCTACTACGATGCCTACTACACCAAAGCCCAGCAGGTGCGGCGGCTCATCAAGGAAAAAACCGACGAGCTGCTGCGTCAGTACGACTTTCTGGTCTTGCCCACCACGCCCACCACGGCCTTCCGCATCGGCGAAAAGCAGGACCCGGTGAGCATGTATCTGGCCGATATTTTCACGGTGCAGGCATCGCTGGCCGGGGTGCCGGCCATTTCTATCCCGGCCGGGGCCGACGCGACGGGCTTGCCCATCGGGCTGCAAATCATGGCCGGCGCGTTTCGGGAGGCTGATTTGCTGGCGTTTGCCCAAACCTTGCTGCCGGGCTGAATCCAAACGGGGGCGGAATTGGTTAAGGGGTGCGAACCCATTCAATCCCGCTTTTTATTTTATTACCCGACGTTATGTCTGCCGTTATTACCACTGATATCTGCGTAATTGGCGCTGGCCCGGTGGGCTTGTTCGCCGTTTTTGAAGCCGGTCTGCTTAAGCTCCGCTGCCACGTCGTGGACGCGCTGCCCCAGGCCGGCGGCCAGTTGGCCGAGATTTACCCCAAGAAGCCGATTTATGACATTCCGGGCTTTCCCGAAATTCTGGCCGGCGACCTGGTAACCAACCTGCTGAAGCAAATCGCGCCCTTCCAGCCCGGCTTTACGCTGGGCGAGCGGGTGGATAAGTTTCAGAAGCTCGCCGACGGCACGTTCCGGCTGCACACCACCGACGGCACCACCATCGAGGCCAAAGCAGTGGCCATCGCCGGCGGGTTGGGTTCGTTCGAGCCGCGCAAACCGGCCGTCGAGAACCTGGAGCGCTTCGAGGGCGGGCGCGGAGTGCACTATATGGTACGCGACCCGGAGCACTTCCGGGGTCAGAAAATTGTCATCGCCGGCGGCGGCGACTCGGCCCTGGACTGGACCAATTTCCTGGCCGACGTAGCCGCCGACGTGACGCTGGTGCACCGCGGCACCACGTTCCGCGGGGCCGCCGACTCGGCCGATAAAGTGCAGCAGCTGGCCGAGCAAGGCAAAATCAAGCTCGTGCTGAGCAGTAACGTCACCCACCTGCACGGCAACGGCCGCCTGAACGCCGTCACCATCACGCCCAACGCGGGCGAGCCGGCGCAGCTCGCGGCCGACCACTTCATCCCGCTCTTCGGCCTCACGCCCAAGCTCGGCCCCATTGCCGACTGGGGCCTCGACATCGAGAACGATGCCGTCAAAGTCGATACGCTCGACTACAGCACGAGCCTGGCCGGTGTGTTCGCCATCGGCGACATCAACACGTACCCCGGCAAGCTCAAGCTGATTCTGTGCGGCTTCCACGAAGCGGCGCTCATGTGCCAGGGCGCGTTCAAGTACATTTTCCCGGACAAGAAATACTCGCTCAAGTACACGACCGTGAACGGGGCACCTTCTTTATAGGGTGTGAGGGTAGGGGGGTAGGAGGGCAGGAGGGGACAGACCCGCTACTAGTCTGACTCCTACCCTCCTACCCTCTCACCCTCCTACCCTAAAAAATGACTGACATCCGCATCTACGTCGAGGACACGCCCGGTCAGCGGCGCGAGCTGATTGGCCCGACCGACATGGGCCTGAGCCTGATGGAGCTGCTCAAGGCCTACGACTACCCGATTCAGGCGACGTGCGGCGGGATGGCGCTCTGCGCTACCTGCCACGTGGAAGTGCTGGCCGGTCCCGCCCTGCCCGAGCCAAGCGACGACGAGTGGGCCATGCTCGACACGCTGCCCGTGCTGCACGAAACGAGCCGGCTGAGCTGCCAGCTGCGGCTCGCGCCGGGCCTGGATGGGCTGGTAGTCCGCGTGGCGGATGCGGCGTAGGTTTTAAGCCGATTGAAAAAATAAAACCCCCGCTGGTTGCTTTACCAGCGGGGTTTTTTGGTTGGGTTTTTTGGTTGGGGGCGGCCTTGAGGTGCTACTTGGAGCTTACCTCACCAAGCTACCGGCGATGCTTGTGCTTCGCGGTCGTCTTTTTGGCTTTGGACTTTGCTTTGTGAGCGGCCTTGCTGCTGTGCTTGGCGGCGCTGTGCTTACTGGCTTTGTGCTTGCTGACGCTGTGCTTGCTGGTTTTATGCTTGGTAGTGGCACTGTGCTTGCTGGCGCGGCTGTGCTTGGCCGCTTTGGCGGCGCGGCTGGCTTTGTGGCTGCCGTGGTGGCGGGCGGCGCGGCGGGCTTCGGCGCGACGCTCGGCGCGGACTTCGGCCAAGCGCTCCAGGTTGCGCAGGTGGGCGCGGCGCACGGCGCGCAGGCGGGCGACGCGGGCCTCGCGGCGGGTAAGCACGGCGGCTTCCTCGGCGCGGGCGCTGCTGGCGGGGGCGAGCGGGGTGGCTTCGGTGTAGTGGGCGGTAGCGTCGGTTTCGGGGGCGGCGGTGGTTAGCTGCTCGGCCGAAGCGGCGGGCGCGACGGGCGGTTTCTCGGCTTTTTTGCGGCGCACCGGCATGAGGAAGTCGCGCTCGGCGCGCTCGCGCAAACTCAGCTTTTCTTCGCCGGGCAGCTTGGTAACTGACTGGGCTTTGTCGGTTTGGGCGTTGGCGGCGGCGGCGCTCAGCAGCAAGGCAAGCAGGGCAATTATTTTACGCATCAATAACTTACTGAATAGTTAGGGAATCCAAAAATAGGCCCTGGTCGCTGCCCCCGCAAGCCCCGGCCCAAGTATTTCTACCTG
>Ga0209511_1001186_pt1 | contig 23823 bp, 15 predicted proteins | sample SSSSmetaG_FD_184141 | JGI IMG/M metagenome (GOLD analysis project Ga0209511, IMG submission 184141) | Glacier valley bacterial and archeal communities from Borup Fiord, Nunavut, Canada, to study Microbial Dark Matter (Phase II) - ​SSSS... | ecosystem: Environmental > Aquatic > Freshwater > Ice >... | reverse complement strand
CTACACAGCACGAGGACTAAGATTGGACTGAGTAGTACATCAAACTGGCATGTTACAGGCGTAATCCAACCCTTTTTAAGAGCTGAATCCCCCACTCCTGGGTGGGACTTCTGCCCACCGAGCAGATAAATCGGACGGTCTGAGGCATTAGCGCAGATTATTACGTTCGCCTTTTATGGGAACCGTATCACCCTCATTCCACTGCTTTTAAGGATGACACCCATTGATTTTCAACCCGGTGTGACGACATCCATCCCACCCTAAATGCCTGTTGGACTTAAAATTGAAAGTCAAGTGTGCAGGGCTTTTCAGCCTCCGCTCCAATCAAGTATTGGCCTTAGCGTTGGTTTTGGTCCAAAAGCTACGGGAACGCCAAGATGCAGTTTCTGTTCATCCGCTGAATGTAGTTGAACAGGATCTTAGGCAGAATAGTACAAGCTTTCTTGAAGAAGAAATACGAAAATTTTGGTTTAATTGTCTTGTTTAGGGATAGTATGCTGAACAGGTTCTGATCTAATGCTCCAAATCCCGATATTAGGCAGAAAAAGTCGACCTAATTCCTTAATTTGGAGTCTTATGCTGGCTTCCAGTAGCCTAAGCCACTTCTAGGATGTGTTGTGCTGCTTCATGTTACCTGTAGGGCAGCAGTTTGCAAGCTGTCTGTGAGATCGGGGATCTAAACTGGTTTGAGGTTAAAAGACAATCCTTTAAGCCTGTCTAAGGTCGTTATTAAAAGGCGCTTGCTTTATTGATGCTTATTATCTCAAAACTCTGAAAATTGTTTGCTGTATACTTTTTAGAGAAGCTTAATAGCGTTGTAAAGCTCAATACATCTAGACTAGGTTGTTTCTATGCCAAAGTACAGTGTTAGTGAAGTTTTGGATATTATCAAAAGTCTAACTGTAGAAGAGAAAAGAGAGCTTCAGGTTGGATTGTCAGAGATACTTGCCTCAGAAGCGACCACGCTTCAACCGTCACAAAGACAGTCGCAGAGTTTTGGAGATGTCAGTATTGGTGGTAGTGGTATTTCTGCTGACTTCGGCCAAAAACAAGCAATTGGAGGGAGTATTACATCACCTCAGAATGTCATTCAAACTGAAGAGAACAATTTGCAGGATGCGTTGAGTTTGCTGACAGGTCTAAAGCAGGCAATTATGAGTAACAACAATCTTGATGTACTCCAGAAAGCCACAACAGAGGTACAGGTAAAGATTATTGAAGGAGAATTGAATAAGCCAGAACCAGATAAGGGGTTAGTGAGCCGCACAATTTCAACTCTAAAGCAAGGTCTAGAAGGGACATTAGTCTTAGCTGAGCCTGTAATGAAAGTTGCAAATTTAATTGCTAAAGCTTGGGGTATACCAGTGCCATGAGTCAGGAGATTCCCGCTAATCTTCAGCAACATCAAGACCTTAACGTTGAAAATATCAACGTTAATGGACAGGGGCACTATCTTGATTTTTCTCAAAAGCAAATTATTCAAATCTCAGTTGATGAGATTAAGACACGTAAATTCATCGTACCTTCACCTTACAAAGGACTAAAGAAGTTTGAGATAGAAGATTCCGAGCGTTTTTTTGGTCGTGATCAGTTTCTTAAAGAATTGGTTGCTGAAATAGACCAAACCGATCTAATTTTGCTGCTTGGGGCATCAGGCAGTGGTAAATCATCAGTAGTACGAGCAGGGCTAATTCCTTTGCTTTATGAAAAATGGGGCACAAATTTATTCACCCTGATGTTTACTCCAGATCAAGATCCATTTGAGTCTCTATATGCGAGTTTACTAAATCGATATAAGCAATTAGAAGCACAAACTGCACGTAAATCAGATATAAATACGTTGACTCAAGTAGTGAACAAGCTGAAACCAACTGAATCAAATTGGTTCATCTTCATTGATCAGTTTGAAGAATTATTCACTACTAGCCAAGCAGATAAGCGTGATGTGTTTATTGCTAGTCTAGTAAAACTGGTTAGAGCATTAAATCAAGACAAAATTCACTCCGTCAAAGTTTTAGCAACAATGCGGGCAGATCTCCTGGATAGGCTAAGTCCACATCCTGCTTTGGTAAAAGCAACAAACAACCATCGCCCCTTTATTGCAGAGATGCAGCCAGATGAATTGCGATTAGCAATTGAACAACCCGCTGCACGACATGGAGTAGTATTTGAAGATGGTCTTGTAGAAGAAATTATCAAAGATGTTCAGGGGCAGGCAGGATACTTGCCGTTGTTGCAATATACACTTAATCTTTTGTGGGAAACTGAAGTAAAGACTGGTGATATTCGAGATAGAACACTTAATATTCGTACATATAGAGATTTGGGAGGGGTTCGTGGTGCGTTGCAAACGCATGTAAATCAGATTTATGAAGCATTATCCGGAGAGGAGCAGCTTGCTGCTCAGCGGATTTTCTTAAAAATAGTAAAGATTAGTGAAAAACCCGAGTTAGGAATCGAATGGAAGCCTGTTCGCAAAAAAGCATTATCATCTGATTTCAATGATTCGCTAGAAAGACAAGTACTATCTACCTTGATTAACGCAAATTTACTGGTAAGCAATCGCAAACCTGACTCCCAAATATCAACGATAGAAATTGCACATGAAGTACTGCTTACTTCCTGGAAAGCTTTAAATGACTGGATTAGTGAAAACCGTCAAGCCATTGATCTCCGTAATCGCCTTGATGAAGATGTAAATCTTTGGCTATCGAAGAAAAAAGCGGAAAGCGAATTATGGGATAAAAGTGCAAAGTTGACGCAAGTACTAGAGTTGAGGAAAGACTCAACGTTTAAACAAATATTAGGTGACTTTAATGAAAATGCAAATGAATTTATCACCGCTAGTTTGGGGCTACGTGAACGACAACGCTACCGCACTATATTTGCATTAACTATCTTTTCATCAGCAGCCACAGTTTTGGCTATAGTAGCATGGGGGTCGGCACAATTTGCTAATTCTCAGCGTGTAGAAGCAGAAAAACAGGCTGAGCTTTCTTCATTACGAGAAAAGAGTACCAGAGCACTCAGTTTGTTACCTAAGAATCCTGCAGACGCTCTTGCCTTGGCAATTCAAGCAACAGGGCAAAGCCAATTAAATTTTAATGAAGTTATTAGTCCCGTTCAAAGTAGCTTAAGTACCGTCGTTCAAGAGCTAAGAGGTCGAAGAGTCTTATTCGGTCATGAAGGTCAAGTTTTGTCCGTTGCATTTAGTCCTGATGGTAAAAAAATTGTCAGTGGTGGTAGAGATAAAACTGTTCGTTTGTGGGATTTGCAAGGTAATCAAATCGGACAGTCATTTAAGGGTCATGAAGGTCAAGTTTTGTCCGTTGCATTTAGTCCTGATGGTAAAAAAATTGTCAGTGGTGGTAGAGATAAAACTGTTCGTTTGTGGGATTTGCAAGGTAATCAAATCGGACAGTCATTTAAGGGTCATAAAGATATAGTTACTTCTGTTGCATTTAGTCCTGATGGTAACACTATAACCAGCATTGGCCTTGATGGAACAGCAAGATTTCGGAACTTGAGTGGTGGATCTACTTTACCGCTTATTACCGGCAGATGTGACTTTAGGTCTTGCGCTACTGCTATTAGCGCTAGTAGCCAAACACTCATTATTGGTAGAGAAGTCAGAGATACCAAGTTTGGTTTAATTTCTGATAATATATCGGCGTCTAGAGATAGTGATATATGTTCAGCAGCCGTAAGCGTAAACAAAAATGTTACCAATGTTGCCGTCGGTACATGTAAAATAATGTCTTACCCTTTATCTACAACAATTAAATTCTTCTCATTTGAAAAGAAACTTGTATTTAAGAATTTATCTAAATTGCTTGAGAAAAACAATAATTATATAGTGCGTTCTACTGCTCGTCTAGACGGGCATAAGACAGGAGTTAGTGCTGTTACTTTCAGTCCAGATGGACAGACACTTGCTAGTGGAAGTTGGGATGGAACTGTACATCTATGGTCAGTTGAGGAAGAGACTAAACAAATCAGAAATGAGCTAGTTGAGAGGCGACATGGCGGACAAGTTAACTCTATTGCTTTTAGTCCCGATGGCAAACAACTTGCTAGTGCTAGTGACGATGGAACGATTTTACTGTGGGATGTAGATTACCAATCTAACTTCATTCATCCTATTACTCTTCCTGCGTTATCTGAAAATCTTACTTATCCCAATGCGATCATACAGGCTCTAGCCCTTAGCCCTAATCATCATCTGGCTGCAGTAGGTCGTGGCGATACTTTATATTTTTGGGATACTGAGAAAAATGCGTTATCTGGAAGACCCTTTAAAGCGGGTAAAAAAATAATAGACGCAATCTCCTTTAGCCCTGATGGTTCACTTATCGCTACTGGAGGCGCAGATAAAACTCTGAGGCTATGGGACTTACAGGGAAATCCGATTGGAAATTCCTTTGTGGGGCACCAAGATTTTGTTAAAACTCTTGCTTTTAGCCCTGATGGTAAACTGATAGCAAGCGGTAGTATGGACAAAACTTTAAGATTGTGGGATTTGCAAGGTAATCAAATTGGTGACTCCTTTGAAGGACATCAGGATCTAGTTTCATCTGTCAAATTTAGTCCAAATGGCAACCTCATCGCCAGCGCTAGCTGGGATGGAACAGTTCGCTTGTGGGATTTGCAAGGTAATCAAATCGGACAGTCATTTAAGGGTCATAAAGATATAGTGACTTCTGTTGCCTTTAGCCCTGATGGTAAAACTCTCGTAAGTGGAGGTAAAGACAATACCTTGCGCTTATGGGATCTTCAAGGACGACCTATTGGGGAACCGTTTAAGGGACATGAAGATACGGTGACTTCTGTTGCTTTCAGCCCTGATGGTAAGAGTATTGTCAGTAGCAGTTTAGATTGTACGGTAAGATTCTGGGATTTGACTGGTAATCCAATTTTTTCATTAATTAGTGATCAATGTCCATATGCAGAAGAAGTATATGTGAGTAGAATGGCATTAAGTTCAGATGGTATGATGATTGCTCATACTATTGGAAAAAAAGCCCTTGGCATAAGCTCTAGCTCCTTAAACTTAGTACAAGCACCCAGATGGGAGAAATGGCTTAGTGAGGCTTGTAGTCGATGGGGAAATCATTACATCTATTTGGCTGCTGCAACTAGCGTGTCAGAGTCAGCTAGCCAAGTATGTAAGCAGTATGTTTGGAGCCATGCAGAGTTAGAAGGAGTCTTGTCAAGACAAGAACAGTTCTCCAATAGGAGGAAATGATTGCAGCCTTAATTAGTTGCTATCCCAGAAGACCAATTGAGTCGAGGAGAACATTTCACGCTGGGATTGAGTCGAGATGTGTGTAATGTTATATTCCAGAAGCTCGAAAGCGTTGCTGATTTTTGGTTCTAGACAGAGCCACTTCTGGTTGGCAAATCGGTGATGTTCTAGATATGTGGATCGGGATTATTGAAATTCGATTCTGACGACGGTTCCTAGAAAGCCATCCCCATGTCTAGAACACTACCCGGCAAATCATTGGTTAACTGTGGATTGTGCAGAAGTTCAGAATGATGAGACAGCCCCATAAGCTTTGCTGAGTCAGGCGAATAACTCATTTTCTGGCTCTGTGCGCTCGTCTGTCAGTCTCACGGGTTTTGGGCGTTACAACGTACTACAAGATATAGAATCAGTCCAAAGTTAGTCCAGACCGTTTTTGAGACAACCTGTCTCATTCTGAGATAAGCGCTAATCTCTTCAGAGCAAGGACGACAAACCTGTAGTAACTCAACACAGACATCTGAACATCTAGACATTTGAGCTGGAAAATCACCGAGACTGATTACCTCTAACCACTTCTTCAACTATTCGGTGAAGGAGGCAGAGGCTAGCATTGTGAGCACTTGAATATTTGGACATCTAAACATTTGAATTTCCAGACATCCAAATGCTTGAGCTTCTGAATGCTTTAGGCGGTAAACTACCGTCAAGCATCATGAAACTGACCAATGATAATCACGATCGCATCCTTTAAGGGTGGTGTTGGCAAGAGCACAACCGCTTTGCATCTGGCGGCGTTTTGCCAAACAAAAGCACCCACACTGCTGGTTGATGGTGACTTGAACCGTTCTGCTTTGCAATGGGCAAGCGCTGGAAACCTACCATTTAAGGTGGTGGACGAGAAGGCTGCCGTTAAGTTTGCCCGCAATTATGAACACATTATTGTCGATACACCTGCTAGACCTGCACCGGATGACCTGAAAACGCTGGCATCGGGGACAGATTTGCTGATTCTTCCCACGTCTCCTGATGCGTTGGCAATGGGGGCAATGCTGCAAATGGTGGACGCGCTGCAAGGGCTGGAGGCTGACTACCGCATTTTGCTGACTCTGATTCCGCCAGTGCCTAGCAAGGTGGGAGAGGAAGCGCGATCGTCTCTGGAGAGAGCCGGGTTACCCCTCTTCAAAACGGGCATTAGACGGCTGGCAGTGTTCCAGAAGGCGGCGCTTGAGGGTGTGCCTGTGAATGAGGTGAAGGGCGAGTCTTATGCTGGTATTGCATGGCGCTGCTACCTCGAAGTGGGCAGGGAGATTATGCCATGAGCACCAAGAAAGAAGGGAGCCGCTTTGACAACCTCTTTGGGGCTGCTCGATCAGGCAAGGCAGCAGATGCAACTGAATCTTCGGACACCCAAACATCTAATGCGGCTAAACATCTGGACATTCAGACATCTAAGAGCAAAGATCCAACTTACCAGCGGACGACTATTTACCTGCCTAAAGCCATGCATCGACGCTTGAAAGCAGCAGCAGCAAATGAAGATAAGGAAATGAGCGCGATCATGGAAGAGTTATTAGAGCAGTGGTTAAACTCAAGAGAGGATGCCTAAATGTCTGAACATCTAGGCAAACGTATTCAAACTTAAGTCAAAGAAGTGAAACGCATGGAAACCAAGCTTATTTTGACCGAGAAAGATATCAAGCGAGCGATCGAAGAATACTTGCTTGGCACTGACCAGGGTAAAGCTAAATCGATCCGGTTGGAGCAGGGCAACGGTAATCGTGTTTCGGCTGATCCTAGAGAATACTCCGCCTTCTATGCAGAAGTTGAATTGGATGTTGAAGGAGAAGGCATCGAGTAATCGATTTTTAAACAACTAGAGCTGACCATAGCTGAGGGCAGCAGCAGCAAACGAAGAGGAGATGAGCGCGATCGTGGAAGAATTGCTAGAGCAGTGACTAGAATCAAGATGAGATGCTTGAATGTCTAAACATCTAGACATCTGAGTGTTTAATTGTGTTGGGGCACTAGCCCACGTTTTTAGTTTGCTTACGCTTAGTCGTTGGCTGGTCTTGCTTGTCGGTCAGGGTGCGCTCTAGCAATGCCGAAGCTGGTTCATCGTTGGGATCTTGCGGAACTAATTCATCCCGGAAGGCTTTGGAGAGAGTCGCTTGTTCAAGTCGATCGCCTAAACCGTCACAAACTGGATATCAGGAACGCGATACATTGGTTTCGTAGATTTCTCCGTGGTAATAAATTCATCAGCCTCCAGCAAAATTGCAGCCGCAACGTTCAAGGCATCCAGTCCAGATAGTCCGTAGGTGCAAGCCAACTGATAGGCGGATTGGGTTAATGTCTCTAAATCACTCATCCAGTGAGTTACCCCTTGAAAGAAGGCTTCGTAAAACTCACTCTCTAAGGTTTGTTTGTAGAATACTGATTTTGGTAGGACTTCTATTTTGATAAAAATGCTGGAGCCAAAAACGCGATCGCTATCAGCCAAAATATCCAAAGCCAGTTGAGCACGAGGGGAATTTCCACGTGCAGCCGCAATCAGAATCCCTGAATCAATGAAGGAAAGAACCATTAGTCGATCGCCTCTTGATCGCCCCGTCGTTCTGCAATTTCCTGTTCTAGTGCAGTGTCACTCAGAAGCGGTATCCCAGATTCAACGATTTTTGCGCGAATAGCCCGGAGTTTTTGCCCCAGTGGACTATCGGTGTTAGGACGGCTCAGGCGATCGACAAAGGCTAATGCTTCCTGTTGCTTGTCGGGGGGAAGATTGCGCCACTTGGCTATCAATAATTCTTCGGTCGTCATAATTGCCCTCCCGATCGCTGCTTTGATTTTACGCTTTTGCCTTTGGTCTGGGTAGGGTTCTCGGCAAGGATACGCTCTAGCAATGCCGCTGCGGGTTCATCGTTGGGATCTGGGGGCACTAACTGGCTAATATTGTCCACCCCGCCAAAAACGTAAAGTTAGCCGCACAGGTCATCGAAAGCTTGTGTGAATCGTGAGCTGGAAGCCTGTTCTGGCTACAGAGACTTTGAGAGTGCAAAAAGTCTACTTTCCGCACGGTCTCTTGGTTTGGCTCTATGGCCATCAGATCAGCATCATTTCTAGTGCAATAACCCTTGCCATAATCATGGTGCATTTAGAGCAAGGTGGGCTAAGTTTTCGCACCATCGAGAACGCATGGCAACGCAGTCAAGGGGAAGGTAGAAAGGCGCTGAAAAGACTAACCAGCAAAGGTTTCAATTCTACTTTTACATTTAGGGCGGGGTGGGCGATATTAGCCAGTGTGCCAGTTGGGAAATTCAGTCCAAATTCAGTCCTGACGAGCATTTCAGATCTGAATCAAAGCAGTAAAAGCCTAAAATGCTCACAGGGAATGAATTTCAAGGATTCGTGGCACTGTTTCGCACGTATCCCGACTCAACCCCAATTTCCCTTTCTCTTATGCATAAAAGGGGGAAATACAGCGGTGCTGTATTTCCCCCTACAACTACCCTGCTTGAATAGCGTGTTGGTCGCTGAACTCAAAAGCTCCACAAATTTTCCTCAAAAAGCAGAATGTGATGACATTTTTATGCTGAAGGAGTACTGCCATTCACTAAGCTCGAAAGCCTACCCGGAATATCTTCCGACTTGAGCAGGCTTCATCTCCTAGGCGATGGAGCACCGACTAATCTACGGGTCAAAGCTAAATTTTCTTGTCTAGCCCGGAAATTCTTCCGACTTAATTGACAATTCAGATTCTATTGATTATCTTAGTTACAGACAGTAGAAAAACAAAAGCGACACCAAGAAAGTACGAGTTCTCGCTCACTTCCTGATGACGCTATCAATTTTTAATTCATACCTATGCTATCACAACAATTCCTCAACGAGCAAGGATCACTTTTGCGGAGATTGCATCCCGCGCTAGCGGCTGTACTTGTACTAGTGATCGCGCTGCCTCCCCTTCAGGTTACTTACCGAGTGAAGTCTTGGCAAAATCAAAGCGAAGCTACATCCACTATCGAGATCGAGGTGGAGAAAGGGCAAAGTCTTCTCTCCACTGTCCTAGATACAGCTTTAAGCTCAGAATCGCTTACAAGACGCCACCCACTGTCATTCAGTGAGAAGAGTGATTGACCGCTTATGCTCGCCCGCTAATTAGTTTCATAACATCTATTAGTAGTTCAGATTGGCGAGTTCTCAAATTATGCTCATCCTCCTAATGCGAGAACTCGCGAGCGGGATTTTAGTGCCAAATCTACCTAGTTAACTCGGTGCTCTACCAAATCCTCTAGATCTCAGGGTAAATATTCTCTCAAGTAGATTTGCTGCAAGTAACAGCATATTGGTCTTACACTATAGGATTTTTACAGCGTGAAACATACCTACGCTGTAAAGGTTCTGTTAATAATATTTATTTAGAAAAATTTAGCAGATGAGTAGATATCGCTCAAACTCATTAGTGCAAGCGTTTGTGCCATCAACACCAACAGAGATTCTCATTATCAAGGCATATTATTCAACAGGGTATAGAAATGGTCAGTAGACATAGACCCCGCATAAAAATTGCAGATTTACGCAAAGAAAGAACCAATTTCACGCAGGAAGAGTTTGCACTTTTACTAGGGAAATCAGTTGATACAATCAGCAATTATGAGCGTGGAAAAACAGGAACAGAAGTGATACAACTTATCATTAAAATGTGCGAGTTACTAAAGTGCCAAGTCAACGAATTGATTGAATATGTTGAAGATGATCAGCTAGCTGATACCGTTGAGCAGGTTGAAGATTCTATTAAAGTTAACCTATACGATACGTTACGTAATTGGTGGCAAAGAGTTGTACCTGGTAGTAGAGTTCTAGGGGGGAAAGAAATCGATGGAGTGATTGACATTCTAAGAAGTCGCACCAATTTTATTTCTGATGAAGATATATCTACATCTTTTGCGTTAGATGGTGATTTGGAAGAACAGATTCAACGAATTGTTGATGAGTATGAGAATGAGCAAAAGACTAGATACGATTTGTTAGATATAGAAGATAAGAAGCAGTTTCAGTGGGATACCCTTAGCAAAGATCCAAATCGTTGTTCATGCATTTTTGCCTATTTAAAGACTAGGAATGAGCACTTTTTAGTCAATCTCAATTCTAAGCTGAAGCGCCTTTCCAAGAAGTATCTATCTAGTGATTAAGCACTAACATCATGAATCCAAACTTTGACGCAAAGATAGTTGACCAAGTCAGGAGGAAACTACTTGAAGCTTTTAGAGCGGGTAGTCTTAATAAAAAAGAAATTTATACGGCTTGTATTTACTACACGATGGCGGACTTAAGGTCAGCTAAATATCTTAAACAAATCTTATCCTCTATTCTTAAAAATGTCCAGTTTGAAGATAGATCTAACGGTGCTCAATCCTCAAAACTCGATGAAATTGACTTATACTTCGCGCTCATCCCTGAAAGATTTGATGATTTCTACATTAGCAATTTTAATCTAAAGAATGAACTTGATTCACTCATAGAAAGGAGTCTGTTTTGCAACATTTTCTTTGTTTACAGCCACGAGTCAGCCAAGAGAAATTCTTCAACTCTTGCTGATGATGTCCGCCGAAAAACATCCCGTGAGATTCGCGAAATTTATATGTGTCCATCTCTTCGAGAGTTTCTAATTTTTAAGTTTGCTTTGTCAAAAACGACCAAATATCAAGGAGAAGCAGCAATGTCGAAAGATTTAAAGTCAGCTAGCCCTGTAACAAGCATCATGACTAGCAATGATGTTCTTATCACAGCCCACCAAGCCTCCAAATTTTCTGAGGTATTCTACAAAGTAAATGGACTTGGAGTATCACACATTCCTATTCTCAAAAGCCTTATAGATGAGCAATGTGTTAAAATTCTGAGCCGCCGCGATTTGGTAAAGAGGATTCCACCCAGCCGGATTCCAGAAGAGGTTGCAACCCGTTATGGCATCCCCCGAGGCAAACTTGTTCGGATGATTGCTGAATTGGGAAATAGAACAATTCAAGAACTGTTCCCATCTCGGCAGAACGTTATTTTTGTTACGCCAGCTACATCAATTAGCGAAACAATTGACAAACTGTCAACTAAGCACTTGATTGGCGATTACGAGAGGTACATCAGCGGCGTACCTGTTTATGTCAGCGAAGACATGGCAGAGCTAGAAGGATTTGTTTCTTTCCGTGACGTTCTGAAAAAGTTTATTAGCGCTCAACCTAAAGATTTTCTATCGTTGAAGGTTCGTGATGTAGCAACTCTCCCAACTGACTACGAAGAAGTTATCCGAATGACGGATTCGGATGATCTGAGTTACGCCGACTCACTATTTCAGACAGGTATTCGTTCGCTTCCTATCGTTAAAGGTGACTACGACAGCAGTGAATTATGGGGTTTTGTTGATGAGATCAAAGTTAATGTCTATAACCACGAAGCCTTTACTAATCAATTGGCGAATCTAGAGTGTAAGTATTTTGGTACTCCACGTGAGGCACTCCGCATCATCAATCCAGAAGAGACTTTAGAACATTGCTTGCCGGAGTTTTGGAAAAGGATTGAAGGAGCAAGCCCACCAGCATCGTTTGTTGTGGGAGAGGACGCTGAAAAACCTGATGGTACAGCGTATGTCAAGCTACTAGGTATTCTGTCGTATATCGATATTCTGAGAGCATGGAAAAAGTTGAATCCTAAGAAATAGATTTTTCACGGCAACTCCTATTTGCCGTACAGAGACACTACTGACGTGAATAGGGCTAATAGCTCAAATACTCTTGCAGAGAACACTAAAATTATGAAAAAAAACTTGATTCTCATTGGACCTCCTGGTGCAGGCAAAGGTACTCAAGCCGAGCGGTTGAAAGTTTTTTTGAAGGTGCCCCACATTTCGACTGGAGATATTTTCAGGTGGCACATCCAAGCAAAAACTGATCTCGGCAAAAAAGCTCAAGACTACACAATTTCAGGGCAACTAGTACCAGATTCATTGCTTTTTGACCTGATTAGAAGTCGTTTGAGCGAGGAAGACGCTCAACAGGGCTGGATTCTTGACGGATTCCCACGAACTATTCCCCAAGCAGAATTTTTGGAGGCTCTACTTAAAGAATTAAAATATCACCTTGACTGTGTTCTTGAACTCAAGGTATCTGATGCTATTGCCAAAGAACGTATGGCTAGACGTGCAATGGAAGCCAAGCCTCCACGACCAGACGATGCAGATCCAGGCGTTTGTGCAACTCGTTTAGAAGTTTATTGGAACCAAACATCTCCCTTGTTGAAATTCTATAAAACCCAAAAAAAATTAATCACTATCAGCGGCGATCCTGCCGCTGATGAAGTTACAACAGCTCTGAAGGATATGCTTGTGTGAAATTTCAGCTACAAGTTCACAAATTTCAATCAGGCGTTCCCGTAGCTTTTGGGTCAGAAACAACTTTAGGGAATTTCAGCCAGACAATTGATAAGGTTTGATTAAGTCCGTTTTCGCTGATACTACAGGATGGGCTTAATTTTGGACTACTACACTGCACTACAAAGAGCTGAAACTCTGATTCGCTCGTTCTTCCTGACGGCTGAAACCCTTGTCTTTGCAACGAACTTCTGCTGCCGGTGCAGAGAAGCGAGCCTAATCAAGATATTTGGAAACCTGATTCATCGAGCGGTTTCTTGCTTGAACACAACCGAGAGAGCAACCATCACAAGTCAGTCACAGAGAAGCTTTCAGGCTTGGCACTGGTTCTCGCCCAAAAGCGACGAGAACGCCTATTTGAGCATTCAGTTAGATGACTTCGCGTCCTCATAACCCTAAAAAGGTTTTACACTTTAGCAGAAGATTAATGCGAATCGCTCAAACTCCAAAACACCGAGGGCTAATTCTCAAGGTTTTCCGGGAAGTTGAAGTTCGATGCCGAGTTTGCTGCCAAGGTCGGTCGCTTTACTTGCGAAGTCTGTGACTTTATCCACACCGCTTGCTGCGACTCCTGCGGCTGCCACAATTGCCATTAAACGCTGTTTGAGTTTCTTAGGACTGCGGGTTTCCTCTGGTTTCTGAACTTCTGCTTCGATGTCGTCTAAATCGATCAAAATTGCATCTTGGGTTTCTGCTGGGAAAGTTGTTGCTGTTTCCCGAAGCTCTGCAATGAGTTGTAGAAGCTCAGTGGTGTTGGCATTGTTGATTTGAGTGAAGGTGTTATTGCTAACTTGGGCGCTATCGCCGATTGCACCAGCAGATACGGGAGCATTGAAGTTGCTGGTTTTAGAATCTGGCATATTGTTCTCCTGACGGTTTGAATTGTCTATAGCAATGTTAATCGCTGGCAGTTGTTGCGCTCGGGAGCGATCGTACCTTCGGGAGCTACTGAATTTGCGATCGCGTTTTCGGAAAGCGTCGATTTCGGGATCTCGGAGATCAGGGTGGTCTAGCTCAGGTTCGATGACGCTATCAATTAAGCCACGGACTTGCACGAATTCGCCGCTTTCGTGACATTGGATTTGGTAGTCACCTCGATCGAGCCAGGTGTAGAGGCGATCGAGGGGGAAGGTGAAGGGAGTGGTGCTGGATTTGCAGGTGGGACAGTTGCAGGGGATGAGGGTGTCGTAGTCGAGGCGATCGTCGAAGCTGTCGTGGATGGTCTCGAATTGGTGGTTGACGATCGTGAGTAAATCACGGGGACGGTTGCCAGAGACGCGGATTTCGATTTGGCGATGGGTTTGGTTTTCGAGGATTTCGGCGCGGGCACTGCCATTGGTGAGGACGACTCCGGTTTTCCAGACGAGGGCTGCATTGGGAGAGGAGACGTTTTCGATTTGGCGGTGCATTTCGACGATGAAGCGGGTGAGGATGCCTTTGGGCATGAAGCCTTTGTAGCGATGGCGGAGGGTGAGGTTGTGGGTGCTGTTCCAGGGGTAGTCGGGCGAGGCGGGGCTGAGCAGGTGCGGGGCGATGTAGTGACCGGAGCGGTGGGGAATTTCGTAGCAGACTTTGAACTGTTTCATCAGTTGCAGCAGTTCGTGGTGCAGGTTGGCGTATTCGGGGCTGCTCCAGATGTCGGCAAGGTCGGAGTTGGTGAATTGTCCGAGGTTTTGTTTGACACGATCGCAATCTAAGACTTTATAGACGGCGGCGGTTCCCCAGTTGGGTTTGAGGATGAAGGTGTTGCGGAGGATCGGGTCTTTTTGGAAGTGGAGGCAGATGCCGAGGCTGTGCAGGAAGCTGCTGAGGTTGAGCATTTCGCTCTTGTCGCGGATTCCACAGCGGCGGCAGGTGGTTTCGTAGTCGGAAAGGCTGATGTAGTTGCGGTTGTCGTTTTCGAGGCTGTGGCGGACATTCAGCCATTTGTTGGGGAAGGGGAGACCGTCGCCGAGGAGGTCTTCGAGGTGGCGTTGGATGGCTTTGCAGAGGGTTGAGAGTCCGCGATTGTCGGCGAGGTTGATCGAGGTGGGGGTGTGGAGTGCGTCGAATTCGGCGCGGAGTTCGCGCAGGTTGAGGGTGCAGGTGCGATTTTGTTTTTCGTTTTGGATTAAGAGGATCGGGCTGTTGTTGCTGAGGAGGCGGATGATGTTCAGCCAGTAGGGGTGGTCAGTGTCTTCTTTGCGGCTATCGGCGACGAGGAGGTAGAGCGATCGTTCGGTGAGGAAGAATTGGTGAGTTTGGTGATAGATTTCTTGTCCACCAAAGTCCCAGATGTTGATGCAGTAGGGTTTGCCGTTGGTTCCGGTGAATTCCCATTTGCTGATGTCGATGCCTTGGGTGGAAGTATCTTCGGTTTCGGGGGTGAGTGTGTAGTCGGAGTTTAAGAGTTTTTGGGCGAGGCTGGTTTTTCCGGCTCCTCCTTCACCGACGATGAGGAGTTTGGCTTCGAGGAGGTCGGTGGTTTGGTCGGGGTCGCGGGTGGTGAAGTAGTAGTCGAGAATGGGTTTAGCGGTTGGAAGATTGTGTCTTCCTCGCGTGGGGGGATTTAAAATGTCCTTTGGAATACTGAGCGGATTGCCACACAGATCAAGTTCTTCTAGCTTAGGCAGTGATGTAATAGATGAAGGAATTTCCGTGATTTGATTGCCGTAGAGGGAAAGCTCCGTGAGGTTGGTCAGTTGGGCAATTGCCGCTGGAATAACCGTGATTTGGTTGAGATCGAGGTTAAGCTCCGTGAGGTTGGTCAGTTGGGCAATTGCCGCTGGAATAACCGTGATTTGGTTGAGATCGAGGTTAAGCTCCGCGAGGTTGGTCAGTTGGGCGATTGCCGCTGGAATAACCGTGATTTGGTTGCCAGAGAGGGAAAGCCGTGTGAGGTTGGTCAGTTGGGCAATTGCCGCTGGAATAACCGTGATTTGGTTGCCAGAGAGGGAAAGCCATGTGAGGTTGGTCAGTTGGGCAATTGCCGCTGGAATAACCGTGATTCGGTTGTAAGTGAGGTTAAGCCCTGTGAGGTTGGTCAGTTGGGTGATCGCTTCTGGAACGTCCGCGATTTGGTTGTCAGAGAGGAAAAGCCATGTGAGGTTAGTCAGTTGGGCGATTGTCTCTGGGATGACCGTAATTTGATTCAGGGAGAGGTCAAGCTCTGTGAGGTTGGTCAGTTGGGTGATCGCCTCTGGAATGTCCGTGATTTGGTTGTTATGGAGGTCAAGCTCTGTGAGGTTGGTCAGTTGGGTGATCGCCTCTGGAACGTCCGCGATTTGGTTGCGCTTAAGGTCAAGCCGTGTCAGGTTAGTCAGCTGGGCGATTGTCTCTGGGATGACCGTAATTTGATTCAGGGAGAGGTCAAGCTCTGTGAGGTTGGTCAGTTGGGTGATCGCCTCTGGAATGTCCGTGATTTGGTTGTTATGGAGGTCAAGCTCTGTGAGGTTGGTCAGTTGGGTGATCGCCTCTGGAACGTCCGCGATTTGGTTGCGCTTAAGGTCAAGCCGTGTCAGGTTAGTCAGCTGGGCGATTGCATCCGGCATGACCATGATTTGGTTGACAGAAAGATCAAGTGTTTTCAGTCCTGTCAGCTTTCCAATTTCCGATGGTAACGACTCCAGCCCCTTCTCCGACAAATCAAGCTCCTCCCAGTCTTCCGCCGCTGCTTGGTCAATCAGCTTCAAGAGTTCGTCGTGAGTCATGAACTGAGACATAGGGCAACGAGTGACTAGCAGAAGAAATGATTCGTCAATTTAGCTACAGGGATAACATAGAGATCTCCTTGAGGCTTGAGAATTACGAAAAATATTTCGATTCTTTTCGCGACTCAATGTACAAACCCTAAATCAACGAACTCAATTGCGCCGATCGATCTTGCATTGTTGATCGGGCGATTGCACACGGCGCAATTCGCGATCGTGCTGCTCAAGAATGAACTACCCTGTCGCAATCGGACGAGGTAGTTCATTAACTATGATCCCAGTTAAATAGGTCTGAGACTATAGCGAAAGTCTAACAAACAGGATGTTGGCAATTGGGTGTCAGGCACAGTCCCATAGTGAAGTCTTCTCGCTACTTAAGGCTCTTCTCAGGATGCCCAGACATTGTTGCCGACACTTATCTGAGGCTGGAGATGACACGATCGCTAGACCCGCACTCGCATCGCACATCAGAGTTTAGAACAACTACGACTCCCACTGGCCCTGCCATAGCCAGCGTATTGGTGCAGTCCGGGACGCAGAGCTATGGAGTCCAATGGCGGCAGGGCAACAAGAACCAGTGCCAAGGTCCGTGAGGTGTTCTCAGCAAACATGCATCAGTGCGACCGACCGATGCCTGAAACGGCGTGTCTACAGTGTAGACAGAGACCACACATCTTTTTTTCAGGAAGCCTAATATTTTCCAACCACTCCCCATAGTGTTGCTACCGCATTCTTTCGCCGAGGTGAGCAAGCTGATTTGACCCGACTGAGGGTTGAACCTAAATGACCTTCTTTAGTATTAGTTTTTAATTCTAGAAGGTAAACAATCACCTGCTAATTTTAGATGTAGCCTGCTAATTTTTAGCATCTCTTTTTAGTAGTAATTACGTCTATCTACTATTACTTTCATCAACATTTATGCAAAGTAAGAGAACATTAAAGCAAAAAAAGGTGAAGCAATTAAACATTTTGATTACTTCCAGCATTGAGCACCTCATCCCAACACCCGCCTGGAGGATCGTCAAGCATGCTGTTAAAGGTTCTACGTTTTTTTAGTACTAAAACAACGCAGAACCCTTTCTCCAAGCTACTCCTACGTTGTTTTCTTAATTAAATTGAATTATTAATTAAGAGAAAGATAATGTTGCAAAAACGAAATAAACGATGTATAATTCGACTCTATAGTCACGTTGTTTCAATTTATTCTTAAGAAGAAAGCAAAAGTAAAACAACGATAGCAACGAATGTGAGCTTTTGCTGAACTGTTGCTTATAGCTTAATTGATCACAAGCACAAAAGCACATTGACTTTTTTATTCCCACGTAGTTTTTCTGGTAAAGAAATGAATTGGGCTAGTGCTGTCTAAGGTTCCGACGTAGAAAGGTGAATTGATCGGGTCTACTGACAGTTCACATTCCTCATGAATTAATTGTGTGTAAAGTTCACTCAAGCAAACCATTAATATTGCTTGGAAGCAGAATGCATGATAGCCACTTTATGGCTCTGTTCTAGCAACTTAAATTAAAGTATCTATGAAGCCTTCTCCTAGAATTGTCCCGGCTGACATACCGGGACAAGCGGTCAGATTTTATTTGATTGATCAGAATCTGGACTTTATCCCTGAAGTCAAGGAATTGGTTGATCAAAAAGCCAACACTCGGCATGCACCGGGTACAACGCAGCTCCTTTGCTACCGACTGCGCTGGTATTACCGTTTCCTCTACCAACGCCAACTGGCGGTGCTGGATGCTAAACCCACCGACCTTTCTGACTTCATGCTGTGGCTTTCTACGCCTTATCGTGAGGGTGGCACACAGCCAAATCTCTTGCAAGCCTCAACCATTAATCAAATCCTTTATGCTGTGGCAAGTTTATACAAAGCGCTGATCCGTCGTGGTCGGTTAACTGAGTCTCCCGTTCTGTATGAGGAAGTGCGCCGCCACTGGAGCGCATCGGTTGATGATGATTTACTCGCTCACACGCGTCAGGGGTCTGGACGAACAGTGCAGCGCATGGAACTGAGGGTGAAAGAGCCAAAGACATTACCAAAGACGGTTTCACCAGAAGGCTTTGCACAATTTATCAACCGCATTCACGTCGGGAATAGTCCTAATACAGATCCATCAGGGTTTCGAGACCGCTTGATGGTGCTCCTGCTGAAGGAATCTGGTCTGCGATGTGATGAGATGCTGGGTCTTCGGCTGGAGGATATAGACTTTAGCGCCAATGGTGCACATGTCAGATTCCGACCGGACAATGAAAATGGTGCCCGGGCAAAAGCAGGCTATGGGCGAGATCGCTTTGTGCACCTGCCACCGGAATTATTTGGGCTCCTGGATCTTTATCTGACTGAGGTGTGGGTGAACGCCAATTACCGCTCGGACTATTTGTGGCTCGTTCTAAAACGTAATGCTGTGAATGGCACCGGACAGAGTACCTTTGGGTCGGCACTGACCAAAGGTGCCGTTAATCAAACGTTTGTTTACTACTCCAAACAAGCGGGCATTAAAATTCACCCCCATATGTTGCGTCATACTCATGCCACAGAACTGGTGCGTTCCTATTTAAAGGCAGGAGAGTCGGTGGATTGGAAATTCATTGCGGATCGTCTGGGTCACTCCAGCGTAGTAACGACCATGAAAACCTATGTGCACTTGACTAGGGAGGATAACAAAGAGTCCTACAAGATGTATCTCAAGAAGAAGGAGGGAGCTGATGCAAAACGATGTCAGAGCGATCCCAGCAGAGCCGCAATGGAGTACAACCCAGCAAACCTTCCTCGGCCTGCTGCAAAACGTCGAAAATCAGCAGCTCAGTAAACTTGATTTGTGTCGCAAAGCAGGCTTTGCGTTCGCAGGTCCCTGGTACAGCGCCATCAAGCATCCTGAGTTTAAAGCTGCCGTCAAAGCCCTTTATGCGGAGGGTGAACGCCACAAATGGCACGCAGAGAAGCAGGCGCAGTTAAAGGTGCCGCAGTGGAACCAAGCACAGCAGACGCTGCTCGATCTCTTGCAAGATGAAGCAAACCGTCAGCTTACAATTGCCGAGCTGTGCGAGAAAGCCGGCTTTCCAAACTCCGGTTATTGGTATCGAGCGATCGAGCCCCCACAGTTCAGAGCCGCCCTCAAAACCTTAGGCGTTGAAGTTAAGCGCCGCCCATCCCACCCAGATACTCAAACAAGAATCCAGGGTCCGCAATGGGGCAGAGTGCATCAGCAGTTGCTGGATGCGCTGCAAGTTGAGGCGAACCGTCAGCTTAGTATTGTCGAACTCTGTCAGAAAGCAGGCTTTGCGTCTAAAAAAGCCTGGTATCGGGCACTGGAACATCCACAGTTTAAGGAAACGGTAGAAGCGCTGGGCGTTGCGACTGAGCGTACTGGGATTAACGCGCCGGCTAAACCATCCAAGGTGGTGCCGCAGTGGAGCGACATGCATCAGACATTGCTTGACTTGCTGCAAGTTGAAGCGAATCGTCAGCTCAGCATTACGGAGTTGTGCCAGAAAGCCGGCTTTGCTGATCGCACTTACTGGTACAGAGCCCTGAAGCATCCTCAGCTTAGAGAAGCGGTAGAAGCGCTTGGGGTTACGCTTGAGCGTTATGAACTCAGTTGGAAAGGGCAGACAAGGGCTGAACGAGAGATTTTTAAGGTCTTGCAAGTTGCAGCTAACCGCACGTTACCGATCGCCGACATCTGCCGCCAAGCTGGTTATACGGATGATTATTGGTACAAGTCGCTCAAAAGCGATGACTTTGTTCAAGCGCTGCAAACGCTTGGGATGGAGGCTAAACGCCGTGAGTACAACGAAAATGGCTGGACTGAAGTGCAGCAGAACCTTTTAGATGTGCTTCAAGAGCCAGCTAATCATCAGCTATCACCAACTGAACTGTGCCAAAAAGCGGGTTATCCTGACTGCACCTATTGGTTTCGAGCGCTCAAAAGCCAGCGGTTTGTTGCGGCTGTTGAAGCGCATGGTATTGAGATTTGGTGGCATGGTCGTAACGCCAACGGCTTCACAAGAGCCCAACAGCGGTTTTTAGCTTTACTGCAAGAGCAGCCGGTCATCACTGCGGGCGAGCTTTGTCGACGCATCGGTTACACGGGAACCAGCGCGTGGACACAAGTACTTCAAGATCACCACTTTGTTACTGCATTAGAAACCCTCGACATCCAGGTAGCGCGGGTGGAGCGAAGCCAAGATGGGTGGACCTGGGGACAGAAGCAGTTGCTGGCAGTCCTGCAAAGGGAAGCCAGTCGCGACCTGTCAATCATGGAGACCTGCCGGCTTGCTGGTTACTCCAATCAACTGTGGTACCGGGCACTGCAACGCCCAGAGGTGCTCTCCACGCTCAAAGACTTGCACGTCCGGATTCAGCGTTGTGGACCCGATGAGCATGGTTGGACCTGGGCACAGCAGCGTTTGCTTGATGTGCTGCAAGATCAGGAAAAGCGTCAGCTCTCCATCATCGGGCTGTGTGAGCAAGCTGGATACTCAGATTTAAGCCGCTGGTATGAATCCCTTGCCAACGAACAGTTTGTCGAGACTTTACGAGCTTGGGGCGTCCCGATCGCCCGTCAGAAGCCACCCTTCATTTCACATATCTATGTAAGACTCACTATGAATTTAGAAGCAGACCTGAACCAAGATGTTTGGGACGTACGGCAGTTCAAACCAGAGTATCCCAAACATCGCCATCCCTCTTCTTACATTGTTGACTTCACCTGCATTCAAAATCCGCAACTGCGTCAACAGGTCAAGCGCTTCTTTCGGAGGCACTTGCCGAAATGGCAGGCTGGTACCTTTGCTGCGAAGTTACAGAATCTCAGAGGCGTCTTGGTTCATCTTCCAAGCGATGTCGATATAGAGACCATCACTCGGGCACACATTGAAGAAGTTTTGCCCGTTTTCCTGGCACGAAGCAGTGATAGCTGGGCAAAGAGTTGCCTCCGAGCGACCAGATCGATGTTTCATTACATGGCTCTCTCCCGCTCTTGGGATGGACCCCGTCCGCCTCAAAATTTGATTGATAGCGAGGATATACCCTCACCCCAAACGCCTCTACCGCGTCCCATTCCGCTGGCTGTTTTGGATCAGCTGGACCCACTCCTAGAATACGCCCTTCAGGAGATCAACAATGGCTGTGAGCCTCCCCTCATAGAGCCTATCTTTTGGGATGCCATCCTGATTCTTCGTCGTACCGGGATGCGCTTTGCTGACTTGGCTCACCTGGAAGCGCCCATGGACCATAATCGTGGCGGCTGTCTCGGACAGGATGGAGATGGAGACTGGTGGATCCACATTCGACCCGAAACGACCAAAATGAGAAGAGAGCACCAGATTCCCACAAGCTCTGAGGATGGCAGCGTGGAAGCGATTCTGCGTCAAACCGAACGCGTACAGTCAATTCCTGACTACTTTAGTAAAGCCTATCTCTTTCGCACTGAGCAAGGGGTTTTGACTTATGCAGCCTTCTGTAAAGCTTTAAGTAAACTTAGCCCCTATCTTACCTATGCCGATCAACCTTACGAAATCACGCCCCATCAGTTTCGCCACACGATCGCGACCGATATGATCGACAAGGGGGTTGATCTCATTGTTGTGAAAGAGTTTTTAGGACATGCTAGTTTGACCATGACCTTGCGGTATGTCAAGGTCTATCGCAAAAGCCTACAGACTAAATATCAAGCTTATCGCGCTCGCACCAGCCAACAGAACCTCTTTACGCCACTGCCCATACAGTTTCTTGGGTCAGAGATGAGTTTCGTGAAGCCAGATGACCTCGTCACTGGTTGGATAGAAGGTTATGAGGGCAAGCTTTACTGCTTCGACCTTCCGAGTGGTCTTGGTGTCTGTGAACAACCGCCAGGCTTACAGTTACCCTGTGTAAGCGGTCAATGCTCCACCAGTTGCACCAAGCTGAGAGCTGACAAACAACATCTAGCAGCTTGGCAAAGCCGGATTACTAACTTGCAGTCTACGATGGAAGCACTTCAAGACTATCCTGGCTATGAGTGGAGTTGTCAGCAGCAAAAACAAGAACTGCGGCAGGGCGAGAAAGTTATAGCGACCATTCAAACGGAGGGCTTTTGGGATGGCAGAATCCACAACACTGCAAACGGCTAGAGAACAGCAGTGCCGCCAGAATGCACAGCGCAAGTCAGAGCGGAAGCGCCAGGCTGTGCTGGAAGCAATTGTGACCTTACAACAGCAGGACAGACTGGTCACAAAGACCGCCATTGCAAGGCAAGCGAATGTATCGTATCCCTTCCTCGCCAAACATGCTGACCTGCTGCAAGCAATCGACAATGCTGCTGTTGCAGGTAATGCAAAAAGACTGGCGAGCGCTCCGGCGGTTCGGGGACAAGATGTGGTGGTGGCGGCAATGCAGCGACAGATGGAGAAATTGAAGCAACAGGTGCGCGAAAAAGAGAGCGAAATTCGGCGTATGCAACAGGAAATCGACCAACTCTATGGCAAGCTGGCTAGCCGCAGTGAGTTAACAGATACGCAAATCCGGGCCAAACTGAAAGAGGCTTTACAGCGATTACAGACTTATGAGAAGGGTTTGTCATAGGTTACTTCCTTACCTATCTTTACCAATTCCAATGCTCTGACCTGAAGGGAACTTTCCAGTTTTTTCGTGACGATCGTGCAGGAAAACAGAACCTGCACTTCCTGCATCAGGTTTTTAAGAATTGATAGAACTTTTCTTTGAAATTATCTTCGGTTTTTCAGATTCTAAGCTACTAAACAGTTTTTCAAAGCTCTCTATATTAAGTTAGAAACTTTTGAAGAGTCTTAAAGATCTCCCGCGTGGGTCACATGAATTAATGAACGTAAGCATCCTCAGTTGCCTGCAATGCCAGAAGCAAGTTGATGAGGTCATCGTCCGTCAGGCAGGCGCGAATCTGCCCATACTGGTTCAGGCAATATTGCTGCAACTCTTGAAGTTGCCAGTGCAGCCGCACTCGTTCGCAGTCAATCCTAACGAGCACCTCGCTCAAATCCAGAATATTTAGCTGCGCTAGGGACGTATCCTCCTGATCCTCACACCCACTCAAGCTTTCAGGCGTTGGCTCCGGGGTCGATTCAACCACCGAAATCTCTGCCCTAGTCGTGGAGGTCACCAATTGGCTTCGCGCTTCCGCTTCTAAAATGGGGTCACCACTCACCAGCCAGCGCTGCATCTGTTCTTCTTGAGCGGAGCGTTTCTTCTCATCGAGCGCTCTTCTCGGCAGAGGCAACGAGGAGGCTGTGGAAATCCCCCCAGACCCCCCTAATTCTTGAATGTCTGGCGCTTGCTCTGGAGGAGCAGCGCTGCGTGCCTCAAGTTCCTTAGCGGCGATCGGTGTGAACTCTCCTGCCTGTCTGGGTTTGAGCCTTGTTTGCAGGGGTTCAAATTCGATAATAGGTGTGAACTCGTGGCTGAATGCGGGTTCTGGGCTGTCGAGCAGGTTCTCTGGATGCCA
>Ga0209511_1001182_pt1 | contig 23873 bp, 10 predicted proteins | sample SSSSmetaG_FD_184141 | JGI IMG/M metagenome (GOLD analysis project Ga0209511, IMG submission 184141) | Glacier valley bacterial and archeal communities from Borup Fiord, Nunavut, Canada, to study Microbial Dark Matter (Phase II) - ​SSSS... | ecosystem: Environmental > Aquatic > Freshwater > Ice >... | reverse complement strand
GTAGACCACGAATTAGTTACAGGATCATATAATTCCGCGCTGGTTAAAGGGGTGTTATTATTGAAACCACCCACAACCAGGATTTTGCCATTCTGCAATAAGGTTGCAGTCTGGCCGTAGCGGGCAGTAACTAGACTACTACCAGTTCGCCAGGAAGGATCAATCGCCAGGGGATAGGTTAGCCCGGCGGGGTTTATTTTCATTTCCAACAACCATTGCCCGGTTTGCCCAGGCTGGCTTAACTCCCACTTTATTACGCCTGGATCGTTATAGCGCTGTCCATTGCTGTCCACCAGCCAGGGTGCTTCAATTTTTAGCTCCTCTCCTTGTGGCCCCGTTACTTTGACTGTGCCACTTTGCTCTAATTGTACTTTCGTTCCTTCCGGCACACTTAAAGAATAATTAAAACTGGTCGGGGCGGAAGAATCGTGTAATAGAAGCACTTCTTTGCTGGTTTGATAATCTGAAACCAGTTGTAATACATCCGTTTGGGGGTACGCACCCCGGTAGACCATTGTGGCATCCTCAATTTTGCCGGGTGAACTCTGTCCATTCAAAGGCTTAATTTCCACCTGAAAATTTTCCAGGCCAACTCTGAATATGCCATTGTAATTCTCAGGGTAAAAGAGGCTCAAACCCTTTGGTGGTTCGGCAGGTATTGAGTTTAAAAGGCTGTTGTTTTGAGTTGCAGCAATTTGTTCTGAGAGGCTTAGTTTAGAAGTTGGAGATTTTGTGGAGATTTTAGAAGTCCTGGCTTTAAATCTGGCACCTATGCCCTTAATGGTTTGACCATTTTGCTCTAAGGTTTCAGGGATAAAACTGGCATTTCCTTCCAGTTGGGGAGCTAGCCCAGGAAATGCGCTTTTTAAGCTTTGTCGAAGACTCAAACTTAGAGTTTGGTTTGTTGTTGGCAACCCAGGCAAAGCAATAAGTACCAGGAAAGCCATCAATATAAGTACGCATATGGAGGCAAAAAGGACTAATTGGGAATAATCGGACGGTTTGCGAGTGCCAAATATTATAGATCTGCACGTTAACATCTAAATTTTTTGATTTGATTTTGAGGCTAAAAACCCTTCAAAATCTTTAGTTCTTTATACTCAGGTCTATAACATACTCCCTCCAACAAAATCGAATGTGCAACTTAGTGTATAACGGTTTTAAGTAACTGGAAGATTTACTAATTACTAATTTCTGTAACATATTACCCATGATTCGCTCTTACTTTTAGTAACAAGCGATTTATCCTATTAGAAAAGCAGACTGAAATTCAGTGATAGTTAGAAAAGCATTTCAAGCAAATTTTCTAAAAATTATTTTACCTTCCCAATAAGATAAACTCAAGGCTACTATTAGTATATGCGAACCGAGGTATATTATTCATATTATACAATAATCAGGTATCCAAGCCAAATTACATTTTATACTTATAAGAGCTTATCTCGGCAGGGTAGAAATATTAACGAATATTAATCAACTTGAAAACGGTTAAGGCACAAGCCAAATGCAACAAAGCCAAATAATTTTCAGCTTTCTTGTTCCAGCGAATAAGAATGGCCCGATAGCGGTTCAGCCAACTGTGAGTGTGTTCTACTACCCAGCGTCTGGCTTTGTAGCCTTTACGCTTCTTTTTGGGTTTAGCTTCCTGTTTTCGACTAAGAATGTGGGTTCGACAATGCCACTTCTGGCAATAATAACGAATTACTTTGCTGTCATAGCCTTTGTCCAGGCACAAGTGTTGGGAGTGATATTTTTAACTTTTGGTCTTTCTACCACGATGCTGTAGTAAGTCAACTCAAACAACTCACTATCATTTCTAGAGTTGTGGCAACCCAGTGGATGAGGTGGGCGGGCTGGTAAGAGTGGCTCTATTTTAGCCCACAATTTATCTGAGATTAGGTATTTGGCTTGACTTTTATTCATGGCTGTTTTCCTCCTGCTGGAGTTTACAGCATTTTCTGTGTCTACCGAGATAGGCTCTAACTACTAAATTTTCAAAATTACTTTTGCTTTAGGTTAAATTTCAGTTATTATAGCGCAAAATGAGTAACCGTTGATATATTATGTCATTTTGTAGGCTCATTAGTAACGGATCTCACCCTCCAAAGCACCAAAATTGATTTTCGAGCCATTAGCCAATAAGGCAGAACGCCCAGGCTCAACATTAGAAATTTCACCTTTATTATTGGTTAGAGTCCAATTTTGCACAGTAAGATTTTTTAGACCAAAGACACTTGGGTCTCTTGGGTGTGGAGAAACCTCGGCCAAAGGTTGGCTGAAATCAAAAGCGCGATGGTTATCCAGATGGTGCGGGTATAATTTGGTATCGGCATTCAGCATAATAATATTTCTGCCCAGGCGTATTCGGAAGGGATACTGCAATTCCTTTTTGCAATTCCAGCAATGTCCAGGCGTGCCCCCCGAGTTTTTAAGGGCTTCAGCATCATAGAAATTTTCCCGTTTGCAGTTTATACAAGGAAAAATAGAGTTCTCAAGCCCTACCATTGTATTTACCCATTCGGTTTCTCTTACTCGCCCATTTTGCGCGTCAGTTATCCCGTCTGTAAAAGCGCGGGTAAATAGTGCTTTAAGGAACAACGGATAAATTCCCCAATAAATAAGAGGATTATCCTGTTCTCCCGGTACTGGTTCATTGGAATGATCCTTCGGGTCGAAAATAAAAATCGGTTCGTAGCCGTAAAGCTTACGCATAGCAGCCAGGTCAAGGCAACGGATTTCGTTTTCTTTCTTTCCTTCTAATGGATGATGAATAAACAGCATGTAAAAAAGAAGTACAGCCAACGAAAATAAATCAGTTTGGGTACTAGGTGATGCTTCCTCACGGACTATTTCAGGAGCCATAAATCGCGGAGTACCCGCTACCTGGGCTTCACTTTGCCCCTGTACTCCTACATTATCGTTATCGCAAATTAAAATTTCTCCGGTTGTTGGCTCGAAAAATACATTTCCAAAATTAATATCACGGTAACATAAGCCTTGCGAATGGAGCATACGAAAGTTGTCCGCCAGTTCGCGGCAGGCTCTTGCCAGGGTTTTAAATTTGGTTTTTACCCTACGATTCATCAGGTCTTCTAAACTGTTATAGTTTGGTGCCCGGAGATTCATTAAATACCCAAAGCCCGCCATAGTGGTCGAAGTAGCCATATAACGCGGCCAGAGGAAATTGGGGGTCGGGGGCCCTTTTTTCACCAAAATCTCTATTATGTCGCGCTGTTCGGGGGTTGCCATATTTTGCTTAAACCATTTAAGTGCCATCGGTTTTCCGTCTAACTTAACCTGGTAAACCTCGCCCTGAGTGCCACCTCCTAGAAGTTTTTCCACCGTGACTGTAGCAGTTTCGACCTTTACTTCTTGCCCGGTTCCTAAGATTTGATTCATTGAATTTGCCCCGATACTTAATATTATTATTTAGAGGTTGCTTCTTACAAAAAGTTGAAGCCTTTTGTGCTTCTATTTTTGTTCTTCTGGCGATTCCTTATCAATTTCAACTGAACTGCCCTGATTATCTGAGTCGAATGTGGGGCTGTCGCTCACTAAGTTCGACAGTTCACCCTGAAGCTCAGAAATTTCTAATTGACCCACACCTAATGATTCGGAGGGATCAGTATCATTATTTTCCACAGAGATAGTTAAGGTTGGATTAACTTCAGCAACTGCCCTTGATGGTTGAGAGAATAGATTTGCTCTATAGACCAGGCCCACAGTTATATCATCACCACTTCCTTGTTCAGAAGTTTTATTCAGGAAATTTTGTAATACCTGCTCCACTCGTTCTGCCCCATGCTTATTTAGAAGTTGGAGGTAATCCGTCGCCACTTTTAAGAAATCCGCCTCCTCTGAATAGGAATTACTATACCCATCTGTACTGAGCATAATTAGTTGAGGGGGATAATTCTCAAGACTCAAGAATCGTTGACGAGTCTGATTTGGCGCATCTTCATTGCAAAGTGAAGTGGTTTCGTTACCAAGCAAATTCGGGTCATTTTCAATAGGTCGAATAACCTCGCCATTATCGGTTACAACCAATATATCGCCATCTCCAAGTTGCAACCAGTAAACAAAATCAGCATCAGCAACTACTCCCAAAATGGTTGAACCATAAACCCGGTAGCGGTTTTGTTCAATATTAAAGTAAGCTTCGTGCTCCTCTTTACTCATTAACGCATCTGCTTCTCCTTCTAAGATGGGATTATTCTCAAGGTCATTGTCCACCAGTTTTTTCCAGGCATGAGAAAGAGTCCGAGGGAGTTGCTCTTTACTACTCCGCTTTAGTAAAGAAGGTATAACTGCTATATCATTATTTGCAAATAATTCCTGGAAGACACTGATAAAAGCTTGTACGGCAAATTCCGAGCCTTTATCGCTGCGAAAACTTCTAGGACTCCCGTGACCATCTGCCACCGCAAGGATCAAGCAATCAGCCGCTGTTTCCCAGGCAAAATAATCTTGATTTGGTAAACCTTTCAGTTTATGGTTTGCCCCAACTACACTCTCACCAAGTACACCCCATTCTTTTGTTTGCATTGACATAGCTTTTCCTACCAGACATCATCAGGGTTTATATTATTCGCTGGCACGACTTTTGGAGGTTCAGGGATAAAGGTAGTAGCACCTTTAGTTTGACTGGCAGGAGCTGAGGCCGCCTTCAATACCTCGGTTGATGCCCACTTAATATAGGCAACTAGCTGGTTAGCGGTATCGGCGTGTAATGGCTCAATTTCTTTGTTTCCAATGAATTGTTTGAGGACCTCATAATCGGTATCCTCCTTTACTCCGATGGCGATCCTGACCGCCTTTTTGCCCCAAGGCTGATTCATTAGGGCCTCCAAACCCTGAGTAAAATCGTCGGTAGGTTGACCATCTGAAATCAAGACCAACACTGGAGGGAAAGCTCTTTTGGGCATATTTTCGACTTTTAACTGTTCGGCTATCGTAGAAAGGGCTTTACCCATATCGGTAACACCGTTAGCCAATACATCAGCCCACTTAAAATCGTTAAGAGGCGTTGGTTGGGCAATATGCCACTGTACCCCACTAGAAAACTTTAAAGCTCTAACCACAACCTCGGCAAATGGATTGGCTTTGGCAACATCCTGCATGGCTGGAATAGACTCTCTAATCGCAAAGTTAAGTGTATTAATCTTTGCACCTGCCATAGAACCAGAGCAATCTACAATCCAAATAAAGTGAAGGGGCCGACTAGCCAGTTTACCACCTGGCATTTCCATATCTTGAAAATCTTGCATAATGTTTCCCTTTAGAGAAAAAATAAATTAAAGTGCCTGCATTTAGATCGTTCGAGGCTATTGCAACCTGAATAAGGGTTACCTTGTTATATTTTGAACCTTTCTAAAGCTTTTCGCCAACAGTCAATCGCCCATTCAACACGATTAGCCTCAAAACCATGATTATCCACCAGGTTTTTTACCCAACGTCCTTTATCAAGAGAGCTGAGGGTTTGTCCTGTTTGGTTGCCAATTTCCCGCACAATACCTTCTTTTACAATCTGTTCCAGGAGATTACGCTGCCAGGGTTCAGTTTTTGAAGGTTTTAAATCATTAAATAAATTGCCAAAAAGCTTCCCATTTTCCAAAACAGTCGGCCCACCCAACCTTAAAACTTCTTCCAGTGCCAGTATAAAGTCTCTCTCTGGAATTTGACCGAGTGGTATTGGAAACAAGTTATCAGGTTTTAAAGAACCCGAATTTGTTATATTTTCAATTTCAGTTAGTAAACGGCTGGCTTCCTTTTGTGGATTGAGAAACCATTCCAGACTCCATACCCGATAGATATTCCACCCCAGGTCTTTTAGAATCTGGGGACGGAGGCGGTCACGATCCCGAGTACTCCTGGCCTGCCCGTAAATTGGGCCATCTAGCTCAAATCCCATCAAATAGCGGGCCGGGTTATTCGGCTCACCTATTACCAAGTCCATTTCATTACCAGCTGGGCCTACTTTGTGTTCTACATTATATCCTTTAGCCTGAAGGGTAGCGGCGATTTCGATTTCTAATCCGGTCGGAATAGAAGAATATTTTGGATTACTTGAAATATGTGGGAGGATGCCACTATAAGCGTACTCTAAAAAGGCGTGTAAAGCTTGATTACCCCTTGAGGCTGAACGATTAAAATCAATGTCGTCGGGGGTAAGGTTGGTAAAGATTTCACAGCGTTGTTTGGCCCGACTTATCAAAACATTTAATCTTCGTTCGCCACCCTGTGCCGTAAGCGGGCCAAAATTCAAGTTAACCTTTCCCGAAGAATCGCGTCCATATCCAGTGCTTATAAAAATAACATCACGTTCATCTCCCTGCACGTTCTCTAAATTTTTTACGAAGAATGGCTCACTTGGATGGCTGTTAAAAAAGAATTCTATATTTGGATTCTGGCGGCGTATAACTTCTAATTGATCCAGAATTGCATCGCGTTGAGCTACGCTAAAAGTCGCCACACCCAGACTAAGTTCTGGTTTGAGCTGGATGTGTTCTAAAACTGCATTCGCCACTGTCCAGGCTTCCACAGGATTTGTTCTAGTATGACCTCGATCATAAACTGCCTTATCAAGATGTCGGTAAATCAGCCCACTATCTTTACGACCGGAATCGGGGCTAGGGAATACTACTAAATTATTATTATAGAAAAGAGTGTTAGAAATCGAAATAAGGGACTCATGACGGCTACGGTAATGCCAGTTTAGCATTACTTTTTCAAAGCGTGTCATAAAAAGCGAAAGGATACTTTCTAGATCTGCCGTTCCCGAAGATTGCAACTCCTCTGCTTCATCGTCATAACTGCTAGAGTCATCACTTCCCTGGATGATTTTTTCAAAGAAAGCGGTGGGCGGTAATTGCTTATCATCCCCAACTACTACTACTTGATGCCCTCGTAAAATTGCTCCAAAACCGTCAACGGGCTTAATCTGGCTAGCCTCATCGAATACTACTAAATCAAAATCTAATACACCAGGTTGTAGGAATTGTGCCACTGAAAGGGGACTCATCATGAAAACAGGCTTTAAGCGTTGAACCATTCTTCCAGATTTCTCTATTAACTTCCGAATTGGTTTATGCGCTCGTTTCTTTTCCATTTCACGATTCAAAAAGCCTATTTGTTCTTGCTCAATTGAGGTCAAATTAAAGCTATTTTGTTTACCTGGAAGATTTTGCCAGTGTTTTAAGGCCAACTGTTTTTGGTTATAGACTAGGGTTGCTTTATCCCATTGTCTAAAAGTGGCTATAGATTGTTCTTGAGTAGCAAAATTAAATGATTTCAAGCTAGGGAACTGAATATAGGCCTGGTTTAATAATGCCTCCATCCAGTTTTTACGGAAAGCTGGAATTAATTCTGCCAACGGAACAGCTTGATCCAGAGCCTCCTTGAAAACTGGTTGAAGATTAGCCTGCTCAAAGCGGACTTGGAGTTGGTTTAGGTTCACAATATTCCGCAATTCTGGCAAATTTTTATGCCAATTTTCTAACACCCCGTTCAAAAAAGTAAAAGATTGTTTGACTAAATTATTCTGGCTGCCAAATTGTTTGGTTTCATCCAGTTCAAGGAATTTTAGAAGTTCGGCAAGCTGTTGTTGTAGATTTCCTGAAATTTCTTCTAGTTGGATAACATCTTTCTCAAACTCTATTAAACCCGCTGGTGGAACCAGGCTTACAAAATCCAGGACTGTTGCCGGATAAAGCTGGTCTTTTACCTGCTGCCTTAAAATTTGGACAGCTTCCATAAAATTTCCCAAATCTTCCCAGTTGGAGTTAAAACTTTGCCAGCGTTGTTGAAATAGATTTTGAGCAAGTAGTTCATGTTGGCTAAAAACAAGTAATATTTTTCGCAAACTTTCAAAAAGCTGTTTTTGTTCTGAAAAAGTTTGTAGGGTAAGATAGTCAGTAGAATCAAACAGGGTCTCTGGTTTAACTTTAAAAAGTGGCAAAAGTGCTTCAATACCGTCTTTGGTTACATTCAAAGCTTTTTCATAATTAGCCAGATTTTCCGCGTAAAGTGCAAGTTGAATTGAGTTAAATTGACCTAATAAAAGAATGCCATTAGGATAAAAACCACGTTGAGCCTCGGCCTGTAAGATTGGAATTGCCTGGGTCAAGGGCCAGAGATTGCCCCAATCTGAAGCCAATCCCTGCCACCGCTCCTTAAAAAGCAACTTTCCCAACGGTTCTAATTGTTGGAAAGTTTGCTGGAGTTGCTGGGCACTTATAATTGCATCGAGTATTTCAAGTTGAGCTGGTAATTCTAATTGGGTTGGCTGCTGGAGCAAGAAATTGAAGATATTAAGCGACTTCTTATAATCGGCGACAAAGTTCCGTAATAACTTTACCCCATAATTAGCGAGATGCTCTCTGACTAATTTCAAATCTTGCTGCCAGGCTTCAGGCCGAAGAACCGAATTATAACGCTGATATATCTGTCCTAACTGGGTAGCCGTGCTGAATATAAGGGCAATATTTTGTGTTTGGTTATGCCATTCTTCAAGGGTAAGGTCTAGCCCGGTTACTGAAGGAAAACTCAGAATATGTTGGCCTGTTTGAATTAACCCCTCGGCTTCCTCCACATTTCGAGGCGCGGGAAAAGTAAAGGGTGTGGTTAATTGTTTGGAGAATTGCTCTAATTTATTTATATTACTCAGGCAGGTTTCTAAGGCTGCCACTACTATAGTTGGTTTGCCCCAGACTTCCGATTTCAGAAGTTGATCTGGTTGTTGATGTATTTTTTTGAATTCACGGATAGCCTCAAAAATAGAATTGATGTCCTGGGCCTTACTAATCCAATCAGGTTGGCGTAAATCAGCTCCTTTTCTTTCCGGGAATTGAAGAATTTTTTGACAATAAGCCTGAAGTTGTTCTATCTGAATTAAACTGGCCGGACTGGCAAGTCTTAGGGCAGTAGCAATTCTGCTACTGAGTTGTTCGAGGAGCTGCATTATATCCAGAATGTGGTCTATTTGTTGTTCAAGGGCCGCTTGGATAACAGGCGTAAGTTCATAAAGTTTAGCACCCCGAAAAGAATGGGTAGCAAGGTCACCAATAGCCGATAGAAGGGTTATAAGTTCTTCCAAAAGTTCGCTCCTGGCCTCAAATGAGGTTAGGGTCAAATCTTCCAGGCCAACAAGCTTAAATTTTGGTAACTTCAGGTATTTCTGGCGAAAGTCGCTCAATTCTCCCAAAATCTGGTAAAGAGTGAGACTAGTTTTGTTTATGGGAGTATTCATTGCTTGGCTATGAGTAGCAAGTAGATTAATGTGTTTGCCATAGCGCAACACGTCAGGCGCAACTGAGTCAGCAACTGGCATCGTTAAATCACGAGTTACTTTTAATTCTTCTAAAACTTTCTTCTTCTCAGCTTTATGGCTATGGAGTTCTAAGCATGCCTGACCTAATCCGAGGTTATCAAGGCGTTTCTTTACAACCTCTAACGCCGCCATTTTTTCAGTAACAAAAAGAACGGTTTTATTATCAGCTACCGCCTGCGAAATAATATTAGTGATGGTCTGGGATTTGCCAGTACCAGGTGGCCCCTGAATGACTAAATTATGTTCTTGTTGTACGCGCAAAATTGCTTCCAATTGAGAGCTATCGGCATCCATAATTAAGCTCATTTTACCTGGGAGTAAATAATTATCCAAAGGTTCTATTTTGCTTGTGGGTGCTTCAGGGTTATAGGATGGCTCAAATAAAGTGCGTAAAACTGGATGGCTGGCAGGTTTTTTAGTAACAGGCCATGAGTCTGGGTCAAGATCTTTATACATTAAAAATTTCCCAAAAGAAAAGAAATCTAGCGCAATTTCGTTTCTTTCAACTCGCCAGCCAGTTCGATAACTGATAACTTGTTCCACGTCCATAAAGTATTGGTCAACATCTACATCCTCTGGCCCAGCATTTTCTGGAAGGGTCGGCAAAGCAATTTTGAAATCCTGCTCTAATTTGGCTTCGAGTGAGAGATTATGCCCCAATTCTTGCCCGGAATATTGAATCGAAAAACGTGTATTAGCATTTGCTCTCTCTAGCTCCACCGGGATTAAGAGCAAAGGAGCGCGACGGGTCTTACTCGTTCCTCCTAATTCTTCCCAGATTAATGATCCTAAAGCCAGGTAAAGAATACTAATACCCTGTTCTTCCAGGCTCGTTCGAGCAAAATAAAAAGTCTTGAGTAATTTGCTTTGAAGTTTGTCGGAAGTGAGACGGGTCTGAAGGTAACGGTCAGTATGGCGTTTATCTAACTCACCATTTTTCCCCTCCGGTTGTCCTAACATTGGAATAGGCCAGGAAGATTTACTGTTAGAATCAAATAAATTTATTGGTAAATTTAGGGGCAATTGATTGGTGTTTGGCTTAACTTTATCACTGACCGGGTCAGGCAAGAAAGACATTGGTTTTTTGTCTTTAGCGATTATTTTAAAAATCTCCCGAGATATTTCGTCTCCCACTTCTACCCCCCGTGCGCTGGAAGGGCGGTAATTCAGCAAAGAATTTCTGAAGCTTAGATCTAGAAGTTCCTGTCGAGAAACTTTTAATAGTGCTTCTGTTTTAGCCATATCTGATAACATAAATTTATCTTTCAAGGGTCAGAACAAATTAAGTTGGTATGATTAATCTAAACGATTAGTAATTACTGAGGACTTCTTTTAGAGCCTCATTAAATAAATTTTGTTCCTCAAGACTATCGGGGAACTCCGTCATAAACTCGCTGGCAATACTTTGCAACTCTTCCTCTTGGGAGAGGCGTATTCCACGACCAGCGATTTCATGCCGCTCATCAGCCAGCATTAAACCACTGGTATCAAGAGTAAAGTGAAACACTTTTGGATTAACTGTCTCAAGCACCTTTCTTAATTGCAATCCATGATATTGGTCGCGGGTGATAAATCCTTCAAGAAATAGTTTCACCATAGTGTCAGGTGTCGCTACTGCCTCTACTCGACTCACTAAATCTGCCAGAGAATCAGTTTGGCTTAAATCAGCCACTCTTATTCTAAGTTCGGCGCGGGGTTGCCCGCTTAATTGTATTCGCTGGCTAGTAATTTGACCAGTGGTGTCCAATTCTACCGTAACAAAACCTGGTACATCAGGGTTTTCACCGAAGGTCATGCGCTCGGTGGCTCCTGGTATAACCAACAACCGCTTTCCAAGCCGTTTAGTGGCGGGTCGGTGAATATCGCCAACAATGATAAGATTCGCCTGATTTAAGGCTTCAAGTGAGTTGATTGTAAAAATCGGAGACGGCGTATCCGGCAGGCTATAACCTTCCACTTGACCATGTAGAAGCAGAATCCCTAAATCCCCATTATGTGTCCAATTCAGCCCCGCCAGTGGGTCACTTCCCGCCGGCCAGTTAGGGTCTGGACTGAGGCCGCCAATTGCAACGCGCACACCTTCTATCTCGATGTATTCGCTGATAATCTCACAGTTGCTATCAAAAAAAGTCAAAGCATCCAACTGATGATAGATTTCCTGGGGAGTATAACCACCCTGGTCGGTACTTTGACGGGGGGTATCATGATTACCACTCACGGCACATACTTTTACTCTGGCGGCCTTTAAGCGTCCCAGACATTCAGCCACAAAAACTCGGTCTATATTACGTGGATCTGGCTGATCAAACAAGTCCCCGGCAATCAGGAATAAATGGGCAGACCATTCAATGGCGTAATCAACCGCCGATTTAAAACCCTCTCTGAGATATTTGCGACGGCGGCTTAACTTTTGAGGCTGCATTCGGTCGTAGAACCGATTTAAATGGTTATCGGCGGTTGCCACTATCTTTACTTTACCCATCATTTTTCTTCTTTGCTACCTTTATTTCGTGCCCCCAAAGATGGGGAGGGAAAATGATTAACTAAAATAGGTTGAATAACAGATATCATGCCATTATTTATATTCGCTGAACGTATAACATCTGGTATAGTATGTCCGCAAGGTCGCCCCCAGACCCGCACAGAATGACCATCCATAACTCCCTGCCACAACAGATCATTAGTCCATTGGTAACGTAATCTCTTCCAAAGGATGGCATTTTCAAATAAATTCAGGTCATCAACAATCAGGCGAAAAATGGAACTGGAAGCAACTACAATCAGTTTTTTCTTTGGGCGGGAAATTGCTACATTAAGTCGGTTCAAATTTAAAAGAAAATCAGCTTCAGCCAGTATAAAGGCTGGGTCGGACGCAGTAGCTGATACAATTATGACATCACGCTCCCCACCCTGAAAACGCTCTACAGTATCAATAGCATCCGCTTTGGCTAACTCTGGGAAACGCTCCTTGAGAAAGGCTTTCTGGGCATTGTGGGGGACTACTACCCCGATGCCCTCTTTTCCCTCAAGCCCTAGTTGGTGGTGACATATTTCTATTAGCGGTTCTACCAGCTTAATTTCCGTTTCGTTGTACTGTTGTGAATTCGATTCACCATGCTCGATTACTATCACGGGGTAGTCACTTCTCAGGACTGCTCTAGCATATTCATCGGTGACGCTATCGGGTAATGGTTGTAATAAATGTTCTTTTTTAGAATAAAAATTAATATTATCGCGGCTGTAAATGTTAAGAGCTAGAAATTCAGCCTGTATCCGGTGTAATCGGAAGCTCTCATTGAGAGCCACGCAGGGGAAATTCAGCTCAATAAGACTCTCGAAAACCGAGCGGAAAGGCTGATGCGTAGTGGCTGACCGTCTTCTATCGCCGCCCCATTCGTGGGCAAGAATCGGTGGCATTTGCCGATGGTCGCCAACCACTATCATCTGACCGTCTGATTTAAGCCAAGCTCCCGCCAGAACAGCTTCTGGTAAGCTCATCTGGCTAGCCTCGTCAATAATTACCAGGTCAAATATTTTCTCTCCAGCCCAATCAAGCTTGCCCCCGGCCCGTTGCTTTAATAGACTATAAATCCCGCCAGGGGTGCCACCGATAATGGTTAGCGGGTGAGCAAAAGCCTCGACAGCCGCCGCCGGAATTTTTGAATTTAACTTTTGTATCCCATCCGGTAATTTCTCAGCTTCGCCGGAACCAACCTTGTAAATCTTTAGCGGCCCGATAACCAGTCTTTCTTTCCGGTTGTTATCCTTCAGTTTTTGCAGCTTTTTAGAAATACTTTCCAGGACCAGATTGGTAGCCTTATGGGTACGGGCGCATACTGCCACCCGCAAAGGTCGTTCCTGTCGGCTGAAAAGGCGGGCTAACACTGCCCAACCGAGCGTAGCGGTTTTACCAGTTCCCGGTGGCCCCTGTACACAGAGTAGCGGGGTTTTATGATGTCCGGCAATTACCTGGGCCTGGGCCTCGGTTGGAAGATTAGCCGGGTCAACTTTCGCTATACATTCTAAAAACTGGCGGCTGGCGATGTTTGAATTCGCCTCTCCAATGGGTGGTGAAGAAGCTTTAAGATAGGAAAAGAAAATATTATTATTACTATTTAAGACGGCTTCGCGGTGCTTGTCTGCGTTAAGTTCGTCGGCCATCTCATCCAGAGTGTAATACTCGCCCGGAACCGGAACGATTTTTAAGTCGTGGGAATATTTAAAACGGCTGCGAAAACTGGTCATATCAAGCAATTGCAATTCAATAATATTACCTTCCAGTTTTGAGACGATCGCTATTCGCCCGTACATAATTCTCCAAAAAGGACGACCATCAATCGGATTAAAAATAAGCCAATCTCCTTCCTTAAATCGGAGAGCCTGCCGGGTGGATTCAGGTAGTTTTGCCGCTGCATAATCCAACTCAAAAGTAGCACTGGCTTTTCCCTCAACCTCCAAACACTTTAAAAGTAAGGAGCGGCCCCCGATAATTCTTCGCTCAATAGGGAGTCCATACAGGGTTAGTAGTTGTTGTACTTTGGTATGATGTTCTACCAGCAAAAATTCTTCTAAGGCTCGGGCCAAGCCGGTTGTGGGCGGGTCAGTTTCCAATTTACTGAAGGCCACCTGCTCCTTGACCAGACGGTTATCTTTCCAGCTAAGACCGCCCTCAATATAGGCCATTGCCGCCAATCTACTAACCTCGAACCGTAGCAGGTATTCAGGTTTGCAATTCTGGTAAAGTTCAAAACTGCCTGTGCCTTTTGGGGGTAGTTTCCCCCAAGCCCCATAGGCGTATTCGAGCGGGATATGTGAGTCAAATCGGCTGAAACGCTGTACCCAGATTCCATCTTCTCTTTTTAAAGTGTTATCGAAAACCTGACTGTTAAAAAGTCGCCGGAAGTCTAACTCCCCATCCTGCCACTTGAAACCTTTCAAGGTGGCAATTGAGTAAAGATTCTGACAGGTGAGAGGCAGGTTCTGCCGTTCCCGAATTTCGCTAGATAATACTCCAAGCATGGGTTGTTCCAGGGCAGGGCTGGTCGTTATAAGGTCAAAAAATATCGGGATAGCACACAAAGCATTAAGATGGCGGTCAAAGGCATCCAGCCAGACTTTTTGCTCGTAGCTATCAAAAATATAAAGGTGTAGCGGGGTACTCAGGGGGTCAACCGCTACTTCTTGAATGGCAGTTAGTAATTTCCCCAGGAAATTTATCAGCAATGTTTCTTCGCTGACTGCATCGGGGGGGCCAGGGGTTAACTCCACAATCTTTTTTTCTTTATCGGGGCCCTTTATTAGCGCACCAACCAGATAGAGGCGGTTCTGCACGAAGTCATGCTGGGCATCCAGGAAAATCTTAACCAGCTCAGAGTTAGGTTCGTCCCCCGGTAAAGTGCTAAAAGAACCATCCAAAAGATGAGGGTGCGCCATTACACTTGGGTCAAACTGCTTCAGCCTGGCCCTGGCGCGTTGGACTAACCTATCCAGTTGAGTTCCCAGTGGTTGGAACTGGCTTAACTTATTCACCAGAGCTTCTTTGCCGGGGGTCGTTTTAAAAGTAGTGTTATAAGCGTTGTGGGCAGGTAAAATCTTTAATTCTGCCAATTGTTTCAATGTATTAATACCGTTAGCTTTAAGAGCTCTAGTGCTGGCTGGTTGAATGAAAGGCACCAGGGCAATATCCTGACGCTGGTTGCTATCGGTCATACATAACTGATTATAAGTGCAACCGTCACATTTGTAGCTCAGACAATAAGGCAAATCATTTAACCTCAGCTGATCAAGCCGGGTAAGTTCTGCCTCTTCTCCTTCCAGGAGCTGGGATAACACGATATTGTAAGGCTCAAGGTCAAAGGTGTTGCCTGCATCGTCCAGTTGGGGCAAGCTACCGTCCTCTTTTTTGCGGAGAATTATTCCCTTTTGTTTGCTTATTATCAAACCTTGCTGAGTCATCATCTGGTAGAGGACTCGTAGGTAAAATGCTACCTGTAGTCGGTATTCCACCCTGTCTTGATTTGACGCTTTCACATCGCCCACTACCACTTCATAGCTTCCATCATTTTGGCGAGTTACTTTGATAAGGTCGCTTCGACCCTCACAGGGCCAGCCACCGATAGTAGCTTTAAGGATGGACTGGGCTAACAGGCAGTTTTCGCCAGGCTCAAGAGAAGCTATAATTCTGAGAGTTTCTTCTACATTGCTGGAAACCATGCTTTGTACTGCGCTTCCCAGGTTTTGTATTACTTCCTGCTCGAATGTTTCACCAGCTTCGGAGAGTAAAGGACTGAGGGGCTGGCTTTTGACCCCCAGCTTTTGTTGCAATTTGTTGGTCTCGTCCATTTTCAAACGGAACCACAAAAATCTGTCACACCGTTCCAGGCGGACATAGCGACTTAAAGTTGTGGCAGTAATGGTTCGGACTATGCTCATTTGCTATATGTTTTTTCTATGCTAAATGTTAGCGGGTTAAATTTGAACCAATTCTCTGGGTTGGGCAACTTCCCGGTCAAAATCATGTTCAGCTATCCGCCCGTTTTCCATCGTTAAATGGTGGGTGAAGGCTTTACGGTCAAACATCTGGATATGGCTAATTACAAATATCTGGCTGAAATTTGCAGCTATCTGACCAGTAGTAAGCAAATTAACCAGGGCTTGAGTACGCGGCCCGTCAAATGAACTAAGTGGCTCATCCAGGAAAATAAATCCAGGGGTAGTACCCAGTTCCTGTGGCAGAGTAGCCAGGGCAAAAGATAGCCTTAAAGCCAGAGAAAACTGGTCGCGCGTTCCACCAGAAAAAATATTTTTCGCCACATACCGTCCAGCCTGTTCATCCCAGATTTGCAGTTTATAATCAGTGGTAATAATACAATCACGATAGCGGTCAAGGGTTAAGAGCGGCAAAAGGAGACATAGGTTCAGGGTAGTAGTTGGAAGAACTTTTTCAACCATACTTTCCCTGGTTCTTTTGACGAGTTTCTCAATCCTTTTCTTCAGTTCAATTTGGTGCTGGCACTCCTGCAACTCGGTTTTACAAACCGGAACATCCAGAATCACATTGCCCAGGTTCAAGTCCTCCGCCAATTTACGACTATTCTGCTGGGCTGCTCTTATCTCGGTTTCCCTATCTTTTTCCTCAACAATGAGCTGCTCCTTATCGGCAGTTGTAACCTGGTTGAAGACCGGGAATACGTTTCCGATTGATTCAGTGGTGGCTGCACTTTTAAGGTTCAAGTTGTTGAGAGTCTCCCCAACCTTATTTTCCAATTGATGGCGGGTTTTGGTAGCGTTTTCCTGTGAGGTTTTAATCCGGCCTTCTTCCCGTTCAAGTCCGGATTTCTGCGAAATGACTCCTGGCTCATCAAGAGCACTCAAATGATTAGCTACTAGGGCACCCTGGTATTCTATTTCGTTACTATCAGGTACTTTTTCGCAAGTCAATTCCAGGCTGGCTTCTTTCCAGATAAAAAGACCTCTTTCTGAAAGGGTTTCTATCTCTTTCGATTGTGCGGCAAGTTCCTGTAATAATATTGGTCGTTTTTCCTGCTCTTTTTGTAGCTGCAAAAGTTGGCTGGCAGTCCGGCCTTTTTCTTCCTGTACAGCGGCGGCCTCTGGAGCAACCCTAATTTTAAGAGCATCCTGTTGAATAGCTCCTTCTAGTTCCGCTTGCTGTTGCTCCAGCCCTAAAGTTTCGTTATCGGCGGCAGCTAATCCGCTCTGGCAGGTGGCTTTTACATGCTGACTTAGCCATTCCAAAAGCTTGCCCGTTTCCTGTTTTTTAATATCTAAATTTCCCTGTCTTGTCTTGAGGTGGTCTCGACGGGCGGGAAGTGCTGCTAGAATATCCCGGTGTCTTTTGAGTTCGGAATCAATTTCATTTTGTGCGCTCGTAACTGTTGTAATATTGGGAATGACCAATCCTTTGCTGGCTTTAAGGTTGAGGCTGGTTACAGTTTCAGCCAGCTTGCCAGTATAATCATTTATCTCAAATTCAATTTCTTGAATTTTGCCCATTGCTACCAGATGGGACTCGGCTTGTTCCGTAAATGTCCGCACCCGCGAGGAAAGTTCAGCCTTTTCCCTTTGAGCCTGTTCCTTTGCAGCCCGCAAACTTTCCACCACTCCCGAAGAAGCCTCTATTTTCTTAAGGTGGCTATCGGCTTCGGTATAGTTGGTGGAAAGAGCGGCTTGTAATGCCAACATTTCACTATAATACGGTAAATTCTCACTATAAAGTTCCAGTTCAGCAGCCAGGGGTTGCCAGCGAGTCACTTCCTCTTGCCGTTGCTTTTCCAGCTTTAAGCCATTTTCTTGCTGTTGCTGTAAAAGAATGGGACGTTGGGCGATAGAGTGGTCTAGCTGCTTCTTGCGAGTTAAAACTGCACCCTGCTCTTTTTGCACACTACCAGGTTGCGGGTCTATACTCAATCTTTCCTGTTGCTGGTATGAGGTTTCTTCCAGTTGAAGCTGAGACGCATGCTGTTGTTGTGCTTGTAATTCTAGCACTTTTAGTCGTCCCTCAGCCTCTGCCGGGTCATGGCACTTTACCCATTGCTCGATTTCGACCAGTTTTTCCTGCTTTTCCTTAAGATGAGCCTCGCGGGTACTGACTGTCTCATGGCGAGCGGGAAGAGATGACAGAATGGCTTTCTGTTGATCGTAATCCTCGTTTAGCTCAGTTGCTAATAGGGTTACTTTCAAAAGGCTTGGTTCTAGCTGGTATTCCTGAGATTTGGCAGAAATCTGGCGGTTCAAGTCCTCAAGTCCTGCTCGCAACTCAACGAGTGATTGGTTAATATCCGCTTGTGAACGATTGGCAAGGAGATGGCTACTTACTTCTTTCTCCAGATTAGTGGTATCAGTGGAAGTTTGGTGCAAAGCTGTGCGGGCAGCTTCAAGGGCAAGATGTTCTTTTTCGGTTTTTTCGGCTAACTCTATCAGGTTCAATGGCCCGGACAGCACAGGGCTGGAATTACCTAACCAGGCCAGGCGACCCTGAGCCTCGGCTACTCCCGGAGGAAGAGGCAAACCAAATTCTTTCAGATTATTTTCTGCTTCGATAATTGCCCCGGCACCACTGCCCAACCCTTCCAAAGCACTCAGGCTGGCTTCATTCCGAGTCAGATTCAGTTGCCGTTCGGTTAAAGACTGGCGGGCTGTAAAAAATTTAGCTTTCTCTCCCCCGGCTTTTTTAATTTGTAGTCCGGCAAGAATTGCTAACAGCCCTCCAACCGCAATAAGGGCGATAGCCCAGAGGTAACCAAATACGCTTAACCCAACCCCCGCCAGGATTAATATTACAGCAACGACCAATAAAAGTATCCAAAGCAAACCTGCGTTTTTTTGTTTTTCCTGCGTAGTTAGTTGGGCATTGGCAGCATTAAGATTTTGCCGCTCGAACTCTAAAGCCCCTCTTTGTTGGTAAAGATTATCGCGGCTCTGGTGGCCCTGTAGCCATTTCTCCAGGGCTATAATTTCCCTGGCCCGCTGGTAATTTTCTTTTGCTTCGGTATAGACCGCTTCACTTTCCTGAGCTACTTTTGCTGCGTCTGCTTCAGCATCACGCGCCTTTTGAAGTTTTGCTTCAAGCTCCTCATGTTCGGTGTGCCAGTTCTGGGCGGCCAGGGCGACCTGTTCTGTTTCGCCTAATCTGGTTTCTAACTTGTGGCGTTCCTGTAAAAGTCCCGATAATTGCCCAACACCGCTAATGTGTCCTTCGAGTTTCTGTAGTTTTTCCTGAGCTGTTACCTCATCTTGCCTTATTTTCTCAGTTAGTTGTCCCAGCTCGCTTTCAGTCTGCCGGATTTCGCCACTCAAAGTTCGTTGTTGCCCTAGCCGTTCATTTATTTGCGATATTTCCTGCTGGCTCTGCTGAATTTCACGCTGAATCTCAGCCTGAGATTTTGTGATTTGCCCCAGTTCTTCCAGAATTAGCCTGAATTGTTCCAAACTCTCTAGTTGTGAATCAAGCTCCGGCAGTTCCCGGTTTTGTATTTCGTCCAGCCTTGTTAGTTCGGCTTTTAATCCTTCGTAGTCTTTCTCTGTCCGCTCAATCTCTTGTCTGAAACTTATTATTTCCCGGAGTTGGTCTTGCTGCCGTTGTACGCGCTTTAATGTCTCGTTAGAGTAGGTCAGGTTATCCTGATAAAGTTTTTGCGCCTCAAGGAACTCTTTATTTTTTGACTCGACCTTTAGTTCACAGGCTCTTTCTTCGGTAAAGGCACTTTGTAGGTTTGCCTGAATAGAGGCATATTCTTCTAAAAGACTTTCTTTGAGCTGTTCGGCCTGAGATTTTTTAGCCTGAATGGTATCTCTAACATTCAAGAGGCTAACTACTTCACTTAAGATTGACTTTCGCTTTTCAAGTTCAGCTTCAGCCGCCGTAGCCGAGCGGTCATCTGCGGCAATACTATCAAGTTCAACCTGAATTTCCAGGTTAGTATTATCTATCTCAGCTACCAGTTCCCCTCGCCTTATTTCCTTATCGTTTATCTCTGCCAATTCTGCCTGTAATGCTTCGCTCCGGGTACGAGCCTGTACCAGGCTATTACTGACAATCGCCAACCTATCCAGCGCATCCTTAAGTTCGTCCAGTTTCTTTTGTCTTTCCAGCAGTTTTGGGAGTTCTTCTTGTTCACAGTGATCTAACTGGTTCAACTCATTTTTCAGTCCTTCGACCTCGGCTTCCAGCCCATTAAGTTCTTTTCTAATACCGACTACTTCCCTCAGTTTCACTTGCTGTTCCTTGAGGCTGGCTATCTGCTGGCTAATTTCGTTTAACTCCCGGCGTTTCTGATTAAGATTGTTTTGCTCCTCCGCAAGATTTCTGGAAAGATTAAGCTGAATTTCAATTTGCTCAAGTAATTCGTGTAAATTAACCGCGCTGAGTTTTCGGCGAAGCAGTTGTAAACTATTCTCCAGGAGCGGAATAAGTGCCTGAGTTTCAGCCAGATTTAGTCTTAAACTAGCTTGGCGGGCTGCTTCTTTGTCCTCATTTGTTATTTTATATTTTTCCTGGAGGCTTTGTAGCTTTCCCAGGTTTAGGATGTATTCCAGGGATTTTCTACGTTCCTGCCCACCTAGCTCTTCCAGTTTTGACAACTTTTTCTGTTCCACAAAGCAAGAGTTAAGTAATGCCTCTTTGTCCAGGCTCCCTAATTCCTGAATCACTCTGGTGTTAACGGCAAGTTGCCCGGTAACTTCCTCTTCCGCTCTGCCTGGTGCTTTAATAAGCATCCTGGCTTTTGTAGAGCGCCCTTGTCTTTTCAAGCTGCGTTCAATTGAAATCTCGGTTCCTTCCACCTCTACTACAAGGTTAACTCTGGTTTCTGTGGCCTGGTAGTTAATAGCACTTTCGTTGCTACCTTTACCCGTCGCAATTGCCTCTTCCACCACTAGGGGTTCGCCATAAAGGGCAAAGAAAATTGCCTCAAATAATGAAGATTTACCGGATTCATTCAACCCTTCGATAAGTATGCTGGCTTGTTTGGGAAAATTGAGATTAATTTCGCGCAGAGATTTAAAGTCGCGGACTTGCAGGTTTCTGAGAGTTATCATAGTTATGTTTTGACCCCATTTAAAGACTTTAATGCTATCTATATACCATGAAAAATAGGAATGTAGCCTGACTTTAATACAGCCTTACAATGAATGGAGTTCCACCTCAAAGGTTTATTATCTGGAGGAAGTTCCTTTTATTTCATTTGCTAACAAGCGGTTTAAGTTTTTCTTCGTAGAGTGGTAAGTTCTTGCTTGATTTAAACTTTATACCACTTCAAGATTACGGAATAAATTACATTATAAAGTATTCTTAAAAATTCATCCCCCAACCCCCACTTTCGGTTATAATTGCAAAAAAGATTAAACACAAAAGGAAAATGGAAAATAGAAAGTGGAACAAAACAACAAAGCCGAACCATCCACTGGTGGCTTAAATCGCTGGCTGGATACCAACCCTACCTTTAGCGGGAAGCATTATGATGCCCAGTATGAAACAATGGTCGCTAACGGTCAGGACGTACATGGCGAAGCTAACTTTGTGCTGAGTTTGCAGCCAACCCCCACCTCAGTTTTAGATGCCGGCTGTGGAACGGGCCGGGTAGCCATCGAGTTAGCGCGGCGCGGCCTAACCGTCGCAGGAGTGGATATTGACCCCAGGATGCTGGAGCGGGCGCGAGAAAAAGCCCCTGGCCTTGATTGGTACCTCGGCGATTTAGCAACCGTCAAAATTGACCAAAAGTTTGACCTGATAGTGCTGGCAGGTAATGTCATGATCTATCTAACCCCCGATACCGAGATCCAGGTAGTAGCTAACCTGACCGGACATCTCAACAAAAGCGGCTACCTAGTGGCTGGGTTTCAGTTAGGGTCAGTCCTTAGCCTGCCCGCCTATGATAATGCCACCCACGCCGCCGGATTAACTCTGGTTGAACGTTGGGCTACCTGGGAGCGCAACCCCTGGCAGCCCACCGCTAATTATGCCGTCTCAGTCCACAAAATAAAAACGTAGGGGCACGGTCGCCGCCCCGCCAAAACCAAAGAAGCCCCATCCCCCGCGCTCCTTCCTGACCCCGCCTACACTCCTGACGGGCGGAGACGGTCATTTGGTTCTCGTTCCTCCGATGTCGTTACGCGGCCTTATCACTTCGTTGGCTTGCGTCAGTCGCTTTAACCCGAACTCAAGGGTATTTTTGTCGAACTTAAAAAGAAGTAAATAATGTGGGCATCCCTATTATCCCCAATTTAGACCTCGGAACTAATCCAATAATTTTTGTAACGCAAATTGTAAGCATGCTATGATATTCTCTTAAGATTAGTATTATTGTTGGTTTCTTTATTTTACCGTTTTAACTTAAACTGATTAAAACATACCCAAACTCATCGTAATAATCCCAAGCATGGTTAGCACATCGGGAGAGATTTCAAAATGAATGTATTGGATGCAGTAGAAGCAGCTCTTCAACAATTGGGAACCCCTCAAAATTATCGTGAAATAACTGTAGAAGTTCTTAAACAGGGTTTATGGCAAGCCGCCGGTAAAACACCAGATGCCACTGTCAATGCCAGACTTGCAGTAGATATTAAGGATAACGGCTCTAAATCTCGCTTTCAGCGCACGGATAAAGGGGTCTTTGCTCTGCGTGGCTGGGGGTTGCCTGAACATCTCTTGGATAAACAAACAACCCCCGCCATAACTAAGCCCTCCTCTAATTCTAGTTCTATATCTGTAACTACTCCCACTGCCCCTGTAGTAATCGTGGCTTCTCCCCCAATTGTGCCTTCACCAAATGGAACCGTCACTTTTACTGATGCGACAGAAAAAGTTCTTGACCAATATGGTAACAAAAAGCCGATGTATTACAAAGATATTGCCGCTAAAGCTCTCAGTTTAGGCTTACTCAACACCGTTGGTCAAACTCCTGAAGCGACCCTCTATGCCCAAGTATTAACCGAGATAGGTCGGGCAACCAAACGTGGCAAGACACCTCGCTTTGTAAAGCATGGTAAAGGCATGGTTGGCCTAACCAAATGGTTACCTAGCGGTTTGATTATGCAAATAGACCAGCATAATAAGACTATTCGCCAGCAACTTCATTTCACCTTGCTGCAAATGATTCCCGTTGATTTTGAACAGCTAATTGGTAAGTTATTGACAAAATTTGGTTTTGAACAGGTAGATGTGACCAAAGCAAGCGGTGATGGGGGTATAGATGTACGGGGTACGCTGGTGGTTGGCGATGTTATTCGTACTAATATGGCGGTGCAGGTTAAACGGTGGAAGAATAATATTCAGTCACCCACTGTTCAGCAGTTGCGCGGCAGCCTCACCACTCACGAACAGGGCTTGATTATCACCACCAGTGATTTTAGCCAGGGTGCTCGTCAGGAAGCCAAAAAAGTAGGGGCAGTTCCAATTGCTCTCATGAGTGGTGAACAACTGGTAGAGCTGTTAATTGAGCACGGCATTGGCGCGCATCGTGGAACTGCCTATCTGCTTGAGCTAGGTGATGAAGACGATGACGACTGAATTCAACTATAGTAATGTCAAATTTCAATAAGAAAACCAAAAAAAATAATCAATCAAAGATAATAATACTTTATGACCAATATGTTATAATTTATAGACTGTCTATATCGAAGAACCTGTCAGCCAAAGAAACGTCGGGAACATAGACCTTGAACATTAGCAACTTCCAGTTTCTTCAGCCCTATGATGTTCAGTTAGTTCGCCTGGGTACCCTGGCCGAACACTATTTCCGCGAGGACCCCAATACCTGCCTGATAAAGCTTCGCCAATTCGGCGAACTACTGGCCCAACTTACCGCCGCCAAATCAGGCTTCTACAACGCTGACGAAACTCAGGCTGCCTTGCTGGGCCGCCTCAAAGTCGAGCGCGTCCTACCCCTTGAAGTCGCCGACCTCTTCCATCAAGTCCGCCTGGTGGGTAATGAGGCCACTCATAAGCATACTGGCACCCATGCCGAAGCCCTCACCACCCTCAAAATTGCCCGCCAACTCGCCATCTGGTTCTACCGCACCTTCGGCC
>Ga0209511_1001180_pt1 | contig 23907 bp, 11 predicted proteins | sample SSSSmetaG_FD_184141 | JGI IMG/M metagenome (GOLD analysis project Ga0209511, IMG submission 184141) | Glacier valley bacterial and archeal communities from Borup Fiord, Nunavut, Canada, to study Microbial Dark Matter (Phase II) - ​SSSS... | ecosystem: Environmental > Aquatic > Freshwater > Ice >... | reverse complement strand
CCAGTTCGGAGCAGTTACCTTTAGCCCTCAATCGGATTCTGGAAACGGCTCAACCCGACGAAGCCCATAATTTCCTGAAGCTGCTCTATCTGCTGACCGGGCCAGCCGAACGCCCCAAATTCTTCACGGCCTTGTTAGGCCAACCGCCCGCGCAAGCTCGCCTGAATCTGCTGATTGATATTGGGCGAATTGACCCAGATTTTAACCAGAGCTGGCAAGTTTATCTGGCAACTCTGAACCTGAACCCCGGTCAAAACTCCTTCGGACTGGCCCTACTAAAACTTTGTGGCGAACTAGGGGCGGAAGCGGTAGAAACAGGCGGCAAGCGCGAACAATTAAGAATCGCCGAGATTGCCCTGAAGCGGCTAATTGAACTGGAAAATGCCGACGATAGCCTTTATCTGGAATTAGCGCAGGTGCAGGAAGCTTTGGGCGAGCGGGATGCCGCCATGCTAACCTATCGCCGCCTTGCTCAAGAGCTTAACACGCCTAGCCTGGACGGGATGTTGGGGATTATTCGGCTATTGGTGGAGGAAAAGAATCAGGCCGAAGCAGTAGCCCAACTAGCCCGCTTTGGTCGCCGCCTCAAAGATTATCAGGCCGAAAGCGATTTCCTTAGCTCAGTTTTGAAACGCCAGCTAAAAGATTTTGAAACGGCTCTCAGTTACGCCAAACACGCCGTCTATAGCGGCACTAATCCCAAACGGTTAGCGGCCTATCGTTATAATCTGGCCCTGACCTACTTTGCTCAGGGTGGCAAGAACAAGGCCGAGCAGGAATTGACCAAATTGGTGCGGGATTACCCGACCTATGCCGAGGCTTTCTACGAATTGGGTCGTTTGCAAATGGAGCGCGGGGCCATAGAAACAGCCCTGGCAAATCTGCGAAGGGCGGTGGAGCTTGAGCCCGCCAAAGCCCATTATCTCTATGATTTGGGCCGTTCTCTAATGGTCAAGGGACAGTATCAAGCCGCTTATCCCTATTTGCAAGCCGCCGCAAATCAGGCCGGAGCAGAATCAGGCTATCAACTCTCGTTAGGGTTAGTGGCTTTAAAACTGGCGAAATTAGAGGAAGCGCGGCTGGCTTTCCGGCAAGTGTTACAGACAGGCGGGGAAAAGGCCGTAACGCTGGTTTATCTGGCTGCCACCGAATACGCCGCTACCAACTATCGGGCGGCGGGCGAAAACCTTAGCCGCGCCCAAAAAATCGAGCCGGAAAATGCCACCCTTTATGTGCTGGCAGGGCTGGTCGCCGAACCGGGCCGACAGGTGGAAACGGCAATCTCGAATTATCACCGCGCCCTGGATTTGAACCCGCAAGCCCAACCCGAAATTCTGGCAATCTGTCACTTGCGGTTGGCTCAGGCTCTAATTTTGACTAATAATCTGGAAGAAGCCGATGTCCATTCCAAAGAAGCCGCCCGCTTGCGCCCCGGTGTGCCGGAACTCTTTTATTTGGTGGGGTTGCTGGCTCTCAAACGTAAACGCTTTGGTGAGGCGGCGGAATGTTTCGGAATGGGGGCCGATAAACTGACGAAAAACGAATCTGACGGGTTAGTTGACCTGCAAAGTCAGGCGGGCTGGCTTTCGTTTTTTGCGACCAACGATGATTTACAATACGAGTTGCCCTACTGGCAGGGGTTGGCCTTGCGCGAATTGGGTCAGCATGAAGAAGCCCAGAAAGTTTTGCACGGACTTATCCGCAACTTACCCGCCGATAGAAGCTTCTACCGCGCCGCCGCCCAGCACCAGATGGGTTTGAGCCTGTTAACCCATAGTGAGTTGCAGGAGGCGTTGGCCTATCTTGGTCAGGCTGTCGCTGAGGAACCGAAAAATGCCAGTTATCGGCTGGGGTTGGCGAAAGGCTGGCAAAAAGCAGGAGATAACAAACGGGCTCTAGCCGAACTTAATCAGGCGCAGGAGTTAGCCCCAACCCAGCCTGATATTCTGGCGGAAATTGCCGGGTTGCAACTCCAGACCAAAACGCTAGATGCGACCCTGTTGCTTAATAGCTTGAACCTGTACCTGAAAGCTCTGGCAAAAGAACCTAGCAACCCGAATTATCTTTATCAGGGGGCGCGGCTGGCCTATCACCTCAGTCACCAGAATCAAGCGGCGGAGTTGCTGAGTCGCTTGTTGCAAATCAGCCCGAATTTGATAGAGGCCCATTTGCTAGCGGCTTGTAATCTGGAGCGAATTGGCAATCTGGATAAAGCCCAAGCGGAAATCGGCCTGACACTGGTGGGAGCGGTGCAAAAACAGCCGGGTTATTTCCTACTGGCAGCGCGATTAGCCCGGAAAGCGGGAGCGTTAGACACCCTGCGAAGTTACCTTGCCCCGCTAAATCAGCGCGAGGCTTTGCCCCTCAACCTTCAGGCCGCAATTCGGGCCGAGGAGGGTTGGTTGGCGATGTCCCAGAAGAATTATCAGGAAGCGGCGGTGTATTATGAGCGAGCTATTGGGTTACGCCAACAGATTGCCGCCAGCGATACCAGCCTCAAGTTAGACGAACTTTATTACGATGATTGCAACTTTGAGGATTTGGCCCAGACGGGCTACAGTGGCGGCTTTAGCAGCGAACAGCTTCAACTGGCAAATTGCAAGTTAGCCTACGCCGGGGCTTTGCGACAGGCGGGCTTAATTAGCGAGGCTATTCACGAACTGGACGAGGCCATTAGCCTCAATCCCCGTTACGCCCCGGCCTATACCACGCGCGGGCAGTTGTTGGCAGGTGAGAAACAATACGCTGAGGCGTTGGATTCTTTCAAGAATGCCGCCGAAATCAAACCCACTCCCGCCCGTTATTACGACCTGGGGCTGGCCTATCTTAATATGAACGAGGCGACCCTGGCGGTACAGGCGTTGGAGCGCGCCGCCAGCAGTAGCGAGATTGCTAACCGCAGTGAGTTTCAGGCTAAATTGGGGCTGGCCTACCAGAAATCCTGGAATAGCAAAGCCGCCCGTACTGCTTACACGCGCGGCTTGCAACTTGACCCTAATAACATCGAGCTTTATCTGGCTCTAGCTGATTCTTATTTACAGGATGGCGAACGAATGGCGGCAGTGCAACCCCTGCAAGAAGCGATTGTGCGTAACCCTAATAATCCGCTTTGCCATCAGGAATTGGCCTACCTATACGAGCAATTGGATTGGTGTCAGGAAGCCGCCGGGGAGTACGAACAGGTTACGGTGATGTTGCCAGACGAAGCGGCGGGCTGGGTCAAGAGCGGTCAGATGCTTTTGCGGATTAACAAAATCGAGGATGGACGGGCGGCGTTGGAGCATGCCCTGCGGCTGGACGCTAATCAACCTACCGCCCATTATGAGCTAGGGCAGCTTTATCTCAAAACTTATCAGGGCATGCAGAATAAGCACGAAAGCCTGTCGCCCGAATTTCTGGGGATGTTTGGCCCGATGCAGGTTGAGGATGAAACCCCTGCCAAAGAGCCGGAAGTGCCGATTAAGGTAGATACTCCCGAAACGGCCTTGCGTTTGGCCCGCGAACATCTGGGCAAAGCGGTCAGCCTGAGTGGGCAGGTCGCCGACTATCTCTATGAACAGGCTCAGGCCGAACATCTGGCAGGTTCATATGCCACCGCCGAAATCGCTCTTGAACAAAGCCTGAGCCTGAACGTCAGCAACTACGAGGGTTGGTTGCTATTAGCCGAAACTTGCCTGAAACTGAATCGTCCTCAAGCAGCCTGGAAAGCAGCCCAACCCGCCATTAAACTTTACCGCCACCGGGAGGATGGCTGGTTATTAGGGGCGCGGGCTGCTGCTAAGGGTAAAGAGGGACGCAAGGCGATTGAGTGCCTGGAAATGTACCTTAAACTCAACCAGACCCAGATTATCGGCCCGTTACCCTTTATTCTGATGGCAAAAACCTATCTGGAATTAAACGAGGCTCCCCAGGCTCTGGAACAACTGGAACAGGCCCAAACGCGCCTCAAGGCTCAGTTCGCCACTCCTGGCGCGTCTTTCCTTGCGTTAAGGGCGGCAATCCTGAACCGTCTGGGCAAAGCCGATGAGAGTTTGGAACTTTACCAGCAAGCCTTACAACTTGACCCCCAGAATCCAGCCTTGCACAACGAGCTAGGCGAGGCTTTGATGGAGCAGGGGCGTTATGACGAGAGCCTCAAAGCTTTCCGACAAGCTCTGCAAATTGAGCCGAACAATGCCCGTTACCACTATAACGCCGGGGTGGTTGCCAAGCTGGGAGCCGAAAAGCCTGGTCAATATTCCAAGAAAATCGAAGCCTTACAGCAGCAAAGTATTGAGTTGCTGACCAAATCCACCCAACTTAACCCGGTGATGGCTCAATACTGGTACGAACTGGCTCTGGCCTATGCTGCCAACCGCAATTTCAAGTTGATGCGAAGCGCGTTGGAAAGTGCCATCGCCCAATCACCCGCCTTTAGCGATAATGAGGCTCCCCAGGTTCGTTATATGCGATTGTATGCCACCGCTTGTCAGAAGTTGGGTGATTTTGAGACGTCCCGTGAGACCCTAAACAAAATTCTGGCGGTATTGCCAGACGACCACGAAACTCTGGCGGAGTTAGGCGAAATTGCCCACCGCACTGGTCAGTATGGGGACTCCTACAACTACTTCCGGCGGGCGGAGGCGGTCTCCAACGACCATCCCCGTTATCTGGCGAGTATGGCGCGGGCGATGTTGCGGCTCAATCGTTGGGAGGAAGCTCATAACCTCATCGAAGAAGCGGTGCTGGCAAAGTCGGACGATTATTTTGTGCGACATCAGCTTGGGGCGGCACTGGTCGAAAGTGGCAAACCGATTGAGGCGATGCCCCACCTGCACGCCGCCGCCGAGCAAGAGCCGGGGAACGCCGATTTCCGTTATTACCTGGGGCGGGCCTATCTGCTCAATGGGCGCGTGGCCGAGGCTATCCACGAGTATCAGGAAGCCCTGACCAACGCCCCGCTCCAACACCACTGGCAGGCCGAGTTGGGCGAACTCTATTTAAAGGAACGAGCCTATTTACCTGCTCTGGAAAGTCTGCGAGTGGCGGTGCAACTTGAGCCAGATAATGCCGACTATCGCTATAATCTGGCGATTGCGCTGGCGGCGAACGGCGAGGCCCAACAGGCTATCCGGCAGGTGCGGGATGTCCTGGATGGGCTTGGCACGCACGCCGGAGCGGAGTGGCCTTATCTGTTGGGGCGGTTGCTGGCAGAGCTAGGCCGCTTTGATGAGGCTTTGCAAAGTTTCGCCCAGGCCAATGAACTTGAACCCGAAAACCCTAACTATAAGGTGGACTATGCCCGAATGTTGCGCCTCAAAGGCGAGCGCATCGAGGAGGTCAAAACCCTGCTGGAAGAAGCGGTGGCAGTTAATCCTGGCGAACTGCGTTCCGTGGAGGAGTTGGCCTACGCTTACGAAGCCAGCAACAACCCGGAAGCCGCTATCAATGTGATGGGGGCCCATCTCTCGGAGGTATTGGAAATACTCCGAACGGTCTGATAGCTGTCAGCTTTCAGCTTTCAGCTAAAAAGTTTTTAGTCGTCGGTTAAAATTCGAGGGTTGGAGTCCAATATCTAACACCTAGTGTAATAAAAATGTAGGGGCGGGCCTGTGACCCGTCCGGGCGGGTTTGAAACCCGCCCCTACGAATTTTACCAACAACTGACAACCGATAACCGATTTGCTCACACTGAGTCACTGCTCAACAACGAAATTCAGGAGATAAATTAAAGATTTTTTGCCTTTAGTAACGGAACACAATTGGGAGGTTGTGGTCGTCGCACAAAGGTGTTGGAGGAAATATTACCATGTATGTAGACCTATCTGAATTAGCCAAAAGTTTTGTTAATGTCCCAAACCGAAACTTAAATCACCAGCAGTCACCCCGTTGGGCTGGAAATATGCCCCAACCCGCCAAATACAACCGGGATTTTCTGGTGCGGTATCTGCTCCATTCCTGCCGCCTGTATCAACAGGTCAATAAACCCGGCTCGATTCCGGTGTTACAAGCTCTGCTAGAGGTTGAGCCGGAAAATGGTGAGGTGCATTATTTGTTGGCCCGTCAGTATGAGATGGTTGGCAACCTAGAAGCGGCTCTGGAAAGTTTTGAGTGTGCCGCCGCCTTGCGCCCGGACAAACCAACCTATACTCTGGCGGGAGCGGCAGCCGCCTGTTTTCTGGGTCGCCGTGAGAAGGGTCTGGCGATGGTCTGTAGTGTTATTTCGGCCTATCCCGATATGGTGGAAGCCTACGCCGAACGCGCTCTTATCTACGAAACCGACGAGAACTGGCGACGCGCTCTGGACGATTATCAGATGTGCGGGCGGCTCGAACCTCAAAACCCGCTCTTTGCTACCGCCGAGGCCCGGATGTATCGTTTGCAAAAGCAGTACAAAATGGCCCGCCGTTGCGCCAGCCGCGCGTTGAAGCTTGACCCTACCTTCAACCCGGCCCACGAAGAATTGCGGCTGTTGCCATTTTTCGACCAGTTCAGCGATTTCTTTCACGCCGAGGAATCGTCCAAAGTAAAAAGTTAAGAGTGCCGAGTACCGAGTTAAAAGAAGTCAGAATTCAGGAGTCAGAATAAAAAAGAATTGTTCCCCCTTCCGCTTTAGGGAAGGGGGTTAGGGGGTTAGGTCAACCAATGGTAACAACACGGGACAAAGAGGGAGTGCTGGAAGGCACGCTGTTGGATGGGCTAACGCTGGTAAGCACGCTGTTACGGGTGGGACATTACGCCGAGGCAGTGGGCTTTGCCGGACAGCTTCTGGTTAAATTTCCCCAGGCCTTAGCCGTCCATCTCGGATTGGGACGCGGCTTAATCGGCACGGGCGAAACCCCCCAACGCGCCATCGCTCACTTGCGAAAGGTGCTGGATGCTGACCCCGAAAACTGGCGAGTGCGCCTCGAAACCGTGTTGCTATATTTACAAGGCGGTGAAGGCTACTACGAACGGGCCGGACAAGAATTATGGCTGGTTTCCCAGACTGCGCCCGACAATCGCTGGTTGCGTGACATGATTGATAACCTGCCCGACCATTCTTGCTTTGACCGCACCCGCGAATGGAGCAAAGTTGCCGGACATGTTGAGCCAACCAGTGGCAAACGACGGGCCAAAGAGGAGGACGAAGGCGGCACGGGTCGCCTTTATTTGAAACGCAAAATGCCCTGGCTGGCGGTACAGTTCTTCGAGGAGGCTATCAAGCGGCTACCAGAGGGAACACAGGGTCGCACCGACCTCAAAGCCGGGCTGTTAGTGTCGCTCTGGCAATCCGGCCAGACCAAACAGGCCAGTGCACTTGCCAGCGAAATGCTACTGGAACAACCTCAGCTAATTCTACCCCGCCTCCTACTTATTTCGCATCTCTCAAGCGGAGCTTTGCAACAAAAACCCGAAGCCCTGATTCACCTGACCGAACCCATCTGGCAACTTGACCCCTTGCTTGACCGCAGCTTTGAAATGGCGGCTAACGCGGGACTGAAGCTACCGCCCGAACTTTGGCCCCAACTGGATACGGGCTTCCGCCACACTGACGAGGATTTTTCGCCCATACGCACCCCTACGCCCGAACCCGTTTCGCACCCTATGCAACGCTGGCAAAAGTTGGGCTTTAATCGAACCTTTTCTTTGCGCCTGAACGAGCTGGACGAGGATTGGCTGGAAAGTCTGCTGGCATCCAGTGAGAAACATGGCCTGGAGAACGCCCCAAAGAAAGGCCGTCACGATAACTTACGGGAAGTCAGTTTTCTTTTATCTGATATGGAGCAACTAGCAGAGCGCGGCGATTTTAACCCGATTTTTGAAATCCCCGCTTTTTCCGGCAATCTGCAAAAAGGACAGCCTAATTTTTCCGGGCAACGACCCCGCAACGACCTGGACAAAATTGCCGATAGCATTAACGCCGTCGAAAAGCTGCTCTATGGCAAAAACCCGCCGCGCCGTTCCTCCCGTCCTGCCCCCCGCCGCAAACCGGGAATGGCTAACCGGGCCACCCCCAAAGGTGAGGTGCTGGAAAAACATCGCCCCTATCAGCATACCGCCGTGCCCGCCTTTGATTATTCCGCCAACGCTCTTTTTTCCAGCCAGATGAGCGAAGCTATTCCAATGGGCTTGCAAACCGCTACCGCTCTGGTGGTCACCAGCGAACAGGCGTTGGCCTCCAAATATGGACGGGAGGGCTATCGCCAGATTCGGCTTTTGCTGGATAAAATTGTCCGAATTATGCTGCAACGGGGTTTGGATGCAAAGTTGCTGCTGGTGGATAGCAGCGAGGGTTTGCGCGAACATGGTTTTGGGCAATTAAGCCCGGTACAGGCCAGCCAGCCGGGGCAAGTCCGCACTCTGATTAACGCCGCTTTGCCGGGTGAAGACCCTATCAGCCGTCCGCCCAACATTATTTTTATTATCGGTGGGCCGGATATTATCCCTTTCTGGAAATTGCCCAACCCAACTTTTGACTCTGACCGCGAGGTCTTGAGTGACAACCCCTATGGCTCGCGGGATAGCACCTATCTTTTGCCGGAACGGATTGTGGGGCGGCTGCCAGACGATGGCGGGACACGGGGCGATGCCAATTTGCCCTTTTTGCTGCAACGCCTGACCGAGGTTATCATCCGCCAGCAAGCCGAACTGGTTACGCCCAAAGTTTTGCCGCCACTACCCCTGCGGATGGTGCAAGCTCTCTTGCCCAACGCCTTGCGCCAGAGCCTGAATAATCTGGACGATAGCGGCACTTTTGAGCAGGAGTGGTTGCAATCCCAATTGGAGCGCGGGAACAAAGAATCTTTCCTGAACTCGGCTCAATTTTCGTCGTTCTTTTATGGGGCGGAAGCCTGGAAGTCCAGCACCGAAACCCTGCGCGAATTTATGGGCGGCTCTACCAACAGTCTCTATTCCCCGCCGACCCACGCCGGAACTCTTGACCGCAGCCTTTTGAGTCCGTCACGCTTGCTGCATTTTAACTTACACGGTTTTCGGGACACGCCCAACTGGTACGGTCAGAGCCAGCACAGCCGTTTGATAACTTCTCCTACAATCTCCTCGCTGCCCCTGGCTTTCACTCCCGCCCTTGCCGGGGGAGTGCGAGCACCGGGGGCGGTGGTTTTCGCCGAAGCCTGCTATAGCGGTTACCTCAATGGTAAAAACGTCGAGGATAGTGTCGCACTTTCGCTTTTGAACAAAGGGGCAACCGCTATTGTGGCTTCAACTGTTATTAGTTATGGGAGTGCCGGGCCGGAGCTTTCCTGCGCCAGCCATCTGGCCTACTACTTCTGGAAAGCGGCCTTGAAACAGGGTTTCTCTTTTGGGCAAGCCCTGAAAGTGGCTAAAACCGAATACGCCCGCGAACGTCTGGCGCAAGGTCACAACCTGACGGGCGATGATGTAAAAACCCTGCTAGAATTTGTGATGCTGGGCGACCCGACGGTGGGTATTCGGGCAGTCAGCCCCAGTTTTGTGCCACTCCTGCCGGATATGGCGGAAAATATCGGCAGCTCTAACCCAGAAGTGTTCCAAAAGGGCGGGTTGGGCAACTTTATCAAGGCGATTGCGCCGCTCTTGCCAGAAGAAGAAATCAAGCTGCGGGGGTTGGTGCGGGGGGTCTGGGAACGCTTTACCCGGCCCAAAAATAACAATTATCAGCAGGTGGATTATAACAAGCTGCCTACCGACCTGCGTAATCGCATCGAAAGTATTCTGGCCTGGTTATTGCCCGACCCGATTCAGCCCGAAGGTGACTATTTACAGGCGTTGATTGATATGGGTGGGGGTTATAGCCGCGATACTTTCCGCCCTAACCAATCAACTCGTCAGCAAAAGGGCGGCGACCTCAACGACTGGCTCAACGATGACAGCCCCGCTTCCAGCCCGCCACCAAACGAAGGCCGTTTGCTCCTTTCCGGGCATCGCGACCTCCAAACTTCGGATGGCATGCGCTTCCCTCAGACTTTCCATCTAGACTCCGATTTCCAGGGCCAACAAATCAAGCTCAATCTGTCGAAAGGGCTTGGGTAAACGGGGGGTGGGGGTTAGGGGATGGGGGATAGGGAAATTCGTAGGGGCGTGGTCTCCGCACCCTGGTAAAAGGAATTTTTGTAGGGGTAGACCTCCGTGTCTACCCTCGGTGGTTCGGGGATTAGGTTTACTGTCACTTTTTTCGTCTTTATTTATTAGAAACGACGGTATAGTACCCTAATTTTTAATTACTCATCTTTCCAAGGTTTTGGTAGTAAACCAACTGCTATCAATACTTTTGAGAATGTATTGTTTTTATATCGTAATGGTATTACTTTTAAAGGAAGTTTGTTTCCAGTTAGCTTATCTAATGCTCCAACAGGTCTAAGCAAGTTCCTTTTTCCAGGCCCTCTCAAAATCCATTCCTCTAATGGGATTTCAACTCTTCCATGAGGGTGGTCTATTATAACCATTACTTCTGAGTTCTTTTCCATAGAAAATAAAGTGTTCGTCCTTTTTATTAACAAAATGGACAGGATTTTTAAGAAGCTAAAGATTTTTAGAAATAATTTTCATTTCTCTAAAAATTCAGGTGTAAATTCTTGTGTCATCAGGCTATCCACTAACTGAATATAAAGACTGAAAAATACAAAACGTCTCAATTTTTTCTCATCCGACCCAGGTACATATCGCTTTAATGAGATTGCTTCCTTCTTGATTGTATCAAGATTTATAGCCCCTGCCCAAGTAATTGTACTTTCGGATAAGCATTCTCTTGCTTGTTCTATTGATAAAGCAGCCAAATCTTGTGCTAAAAATAATTCCTCATCTTTTACTGTATCAACTAAGCCTAATGTGTCATTTTCGACTTGCGATAAGTTTTGAGTGTTATTATTCTCATAAAAATTGAACCCTTGAGCAATGATGAACTCTAAAATTAGGGATATTAACTCCTGCCGAATTCTTGGCTCTGAGAAAGCCTCTAACTCTTGCAAAGTAGGTAAAGCACGATAAACATAAAGCTTTGTTTGAACATCTTCAACTGACTGCTTTAGAAAATCGAGGATATTTTCAACACTGAGTAAGTTTACCCAACGCAACATAATATCTATTAAAAGAACCTCACCTCTTAGGGAGGGTTGCTTTGATAGGAGTTTGGTAAGCCTTAGTGTTAATAATTTCATTCTAACCTTGAAAAATCATAAAGGGCTAATTGTAGGGGTAGACCAATATGTTCTGCCCTCTGGTGGGTAAGTTAAAATCCCGCCGGAATAAGGCCAATAGCGTCCAGCCCTTTTTGATGAGCCTCGTAAACCTCCCGCATCGCCTCTTCCCCTGCCATCACTCGGAAGGCTTTGGAATGAAAAATTTCCTGGGGAAGCACAAGTTTAAAGACCTCCTGTATGTCTTTTGGAGCTTCATCATCCTCCGCAATAAGGCGAATACGTTCCAGGCGCATTGTTTCGGCGTAACTGGAAACGGCGGCAGCACTTTCAAAAGATTTTACCTGGGGTAACATCTGCTCCCAATAGCGTTGGGTAGTATCTAAAATAATGGTCGAAAAATTGCGGTTTTCAAGCAGGCTTTTAACCCAGGCGGCATGTTGGCGTTCCTGATTCTGAATCAGCCGTAAGGTTTTCAGCCATTTGTGGCCGGTTGGCACAAAATGGGTACAAAACTCTTCAAGTCTGCCCACCGCCGTGATTTCACCTCGTAATTGCTTAATCAACCAATCTTCCAACTTTGCGGGGTCTTCCTTGATAGCTTGCCACCACTCGGCGGAGGTTCGGCCCACCATAATTTTCTCCTGAATTTTAGTCTGCCATTTAGAATTTAATTATACAACACCCTTGTATACTAAAACTCAAACCGCTGGATTCTGGAAGAGCCTCTGGAAGATTTGGAAGACGTGTTGCGGCTGGAAGTTTTGGGACTGGAAATTCCCCTAGGCCAGCTATACGAGCGGGTGGAATTTGCGGAGGCGGGGGAATAAATTAAATCACTCATCCCTCTGAACCTATAACCAAGCGAATGTACGCCCCTTTCCAAAACGACCCTTCCACTACTCAATCCTACTTCTCCTACCTATAGGAAAATGCTATCTAGTGCAATAAGATATAAATTTATTTACGCCATTTTTCTAGAAATTCTTCAGTGAATTCGCCCTGCAATAAATTATCGGCTATACCCAGATAAAGCATATAAAAAAGATAATTAATATTCATTTTGTAATCTCCATATGCATGTCTATAATGCCTATTGGATATTGCATCTGCTTTAATGAGTTCAACATCTAGACTCAAAGCCCACCCAATTGCTGCTTTAGACATTGTAGACTCAACCTCGTCTGGCGATAGTGTAGTCAATTGTTTAGCCAAGCCAAGTTCATCAGGTACGTTATTGTTATCAATTATGGCGTTTTCGACAAAATAGTTTTTAGAGGGCTGAGTAATAATGTTAGAATTAAAACCATCCTCAATGATTACGCCCATTACCCAACCAACTAACTCTTTTCGTTGCTTTGGCTCACTAAGCTGTTTCAACTTCTCCCAGGGTATAACATAAATAGAAAGTGGACTCTTAATTTGCGTAGCCTTAGACATGCTATCTCTTAAATAAAGTAACGCTGGATTAAGATCAGCCATAGCTGCCCAACGCAGCACTATATTGATAAGAGCAATGCTACCTCTAGTAGGAGTAGGTGCTTGCAGTAGCCTTTGTATAATTTGATCAACTAAGGAACGCACAAATAAATTTCCTGTTTATTTCTTTTTCAATTATATCGTGTAGACCAGGGAATGCCTTCGTAGATTATTGTACATCCAGTTGAGCTTCTGGACAATCCTTAGTACCATCAAAACCTATAAGCAGAATCATTGGCTGCATCATTCACCTGCATAAATATCTCCTATGCTATGCGACTCGCCAGTAATTTCAGAATAACCTATAATTTAAATATTACGCTTAACGATATTACTAACAACCCAGACCTCAAATTCAAAAATACGGTGAAAGGAACAAGTTAAAGTGGATACTTTACAAACTTACACTTACCCCGCTGGCGTGGAAGTATTGGGGAACGTGACCCCGGAGTTTGCCGAAATTCTGACCCCCGAAGCCCTGGCTTTTGTGGCAAAGCTGGTGCGGGCTTTCTCCCAACGGCGCGAAGAACTTCTGGCAAAACGAGTGACGCGACAGGCCGAGATTGATGCCGGGATATTGCCCGACTTCCTGCCCGAAACCGCCCATATCCGCAACGGCAATTGGACGATTGCCCCCCTGCCAGCCGATTTGTATGACCGCCGGGTGGAAATTACCGGGCCGGTTGACCGCAAAATGGTTATTAACGCCCTTAACTCCGGCGCGAAAATGTTTATGGCGGACTTTGAGGATGCTAACTCGCCCACCTGGGATAACAATATTCAGGGCCACCGCAACCTGCGCGACGCGATTGACGGCACAATCACCTTTACCAGCCCCGAAGGTAAGGCTTATAAACTGAACGAAAAAGTGGCGGTGTTGCTGGTGCGGCCTCGCGGCTGGCATCTGACCGAAAAACATTTGTTAATTGACGGCAAACCCGCCCCCGGTGGTCTGTTCGATTTCGGCCTATATTTCTTCCATAACGCCAAACGGCTGCTTGCCAAAGGCTCTGGCCCTTACTTTTACCTGCCCAAACTCGAAAGTCACCTGGAAGCCCGCCTCTGGAACGATGCTTTTGTGTTAGCCCAAAACGAGTTAGGCGTGCCGCAAGGTTCGATTAAGGCGACGGTGTTAATCGAGACTATTCTGGCGACCTTCGAGATGGACGAAATTCTTTATGAGCTAAAAGAACATTCGGCGGGGCTAAACTGCGGACGCTGGGATTATATCTTTAGCTGCATCAAGAAATTCCGCAATCGCCCTGACTTTCTGTTGCCAGACCGCGCCCAGGTGACGATGACCAGCCACTTTATGCGCTCCTATTCGCTGCGGCTGATTCAGACCTGTCACCGCCGCAATGCCCCGGCGATGGGCGGGATGGCAGCCCAGATTCCGGTCAAGAACGACCAGAAGGCCAACGAGGAAGCTTTTGCCAAAGTGCGGGCTGACAAAGAGCGCGAGGCCACCGATGGTCACGACGGTACATGGGTGGCGCATCCCGGCATGGTGGCGTTGGCAACTGAGGCTTTTGACGCGAAAATGAAGACCCCTAACCAGATTGACCGCAAGCGTGAGGATGTAAAGGTGTCTGCTGCCGACTTACTGGCCTTCCCGGACGGGCGTGGCAACATCAGCGAGGCGGGTTTGCGGACTAATATCAGCGTGGGTATCCAATATCTGGAAGCCTGGTTGGGCGGTTCGGGGGCGGTGCCGATTTTTAACCTGATGGAAGATGCTGCCACCGCCGAAATCTCGCGTTCCCAGGTCTGGCAGTGGATTCGCCACCCTGACGGCAAGTTGGCGGACGGACGCAAGGTTACGGTAGAGTTATTTCATAGCCTGATGGCGGAGGAGCTGGAAAAAATCAAGGGAATAGTGGGGGAGGAGCATTTTGCTAAGGGGAATTACAAACTGGCTACCGAGCTTTTCGACAAAATCACTACCAGCGATGATTTTGTGGAGTTCCTGACTCTGCCCGGCTATCAGCACCTCAGCTAAGAGGGTTGTCGGTTGTCAGTCGTCGGTTATCGGTTGAAATCTAAAATCTAATACGAAAGTCGAAGGTCAAAAGTCTAGGGTCGAATAATGAAGAATTGTTCCCCCTTCCTTTATAGGGAAGGGGCTAGGGGGTTAGGTCAACCGACAACTGCTTAGCCTTTGATTTGGCCTACGCTGCGGAAAAAGTTGCAGGCTTGCTGGCGCATCTCGGCACTAATCGCGTGCCCAACATTGGGGTAGATATGAAGGCTGACGTTATTGCCGACCTGCTTGAGTGCTCCATAAAAAGCTTTCGCCCGTTCTAAGCGATTCGTCCCTTGATAACCATCAAAATCACGGGGCACATCACTGTTTTTTGTATCCTGGTCGCCCACCTCTAACCAAAAATTGACCTTCTTGAAAGCTGATTGATTAAAAGGATGTCCACTAATCTTAACAGAATCGCTCATCCCAAAAGGGAAAGGCAACAAATTATTACTGTTATTAACTTTAGTTACTTTCAGGTTCAAGTCATTCAAGTTAGTGAAGGGCAGGGTATAACTTCCGGCGGCGATAGTGGTTACTGCCAAAGTTTTTTCCGGGTAGAGCAGGGCGTAACGATGGGCCAACTGCGCCCCCCGTGAGAAACCATACATCAGTCGTTTAGGCTGAATAGCAATCCCGATAGCTTTTGGCAGGTCGTCCAGCATTTCGTTAAGCTGACCTAACAACAGGGGATCTTCCTGGGTAATCACCTGGGTATTCATATAGTCGGTTTGATAGTTAAAAGTAGGGGCAAACAAAATCCACTTATATTGCTCAGCAAATTGCTTCATATCGCGCACCATTGCCTCGCCGTTGCCCTTCATCCCATGCAAAACCACCAAAACCTGGGCCTGTTCGGTAAGTTCCAGCCCGCTTGGAATGTAAATGTCGGTGGTTATACCCGCCAGACGTAGCTGGAATTCCTCACTATTAGTTAAAAGGGAGGGGGTGACTGGAGAGGTAGCCGTTGTAACAGTAGGAGCAATCGTGGCAGTGGTGGAAGCTGCTACCGTCGCGGTTGACTGGGTAACGACAGTTTCAGGCGTGCTAGTGGAGATAGTACCACCGCAACCACCCAGTAAGGTCAATATAAATACGGCTAAAACCAACAAAATTCGCGAACGCTGCTTCATCGCAAACTGCAACCTGTTATTCTTCAACATACTTCCCTAGCACTAAAACCTGTTAGTCACTTTCAGTTTTACTATTTAACTGCAAATCAAATGTTGAATAGAGGGTACAAACGTGGTCAGAAACCCAGACTTTGCTATCATATGCTATTTTCAAAACAAGCGCAAACGCCGATTCCGAGAGCCACCGTTTATTTGAGCTTACTTAATTTGTACCATAAGTTTAGCCCATTTCAAATGAAAATCTTGTAACCACTATAATATTAACGCCCAAACAATAGGGATAGTTACGCCAATCAGAATAAAAATAAAGTAGTCAGAATTTAGGAGTCAGGAGTCAGAATAAAAAGGCATTTTTGTAGGGGTAGACCTTTGTGTCTACCCTGAATTTTAGAAATTTTGACTTGTGCCCTTTGACCTTTAACTTTTGACTATTCTGACAACCGCTAATTCGCCAGGGCGGTGCGGAGTTGGGACTCGGTGAGATAGCCAAACGAAACCAGAATCGAGCCTAAGCGTTGGTGGCGGCCTTCTTGTTTTAAGTAATCCTGATATTGTAGAGCGGCTTTAATTTGTAGTTCGTTCAGGATACCGTTTTGCATAAGAAATTCGCCCAGGCGCAATTTGAAAGCCTGTTTGCGATAGCGGGCAAAGCTGCTACTGCTACCACTGCTCTCACGAATTTCGGTGCAACATTCTTCGGCAAGGGAATAATAGGCTTTGGCTAATTCATGCTCTGGGTTGCATTGAAGCAAACGGCGTAAATATATTTTGGCATCGAAAGGATTATTAGTTAGTTTAGCGCACCACAACAGAGCTTCTTCGTTATTTCCATCAAGTTTCAGGGCGGCTTTGAAATAACTTACCGCTTGAGTTTTGTTGCCCCGATGTAATTCATTAGTACCAAAACTTATTAAATTCTTTAGTTGTTTTGTTTCCAGTGTTGTTTGGGTATTCATCTCTCACAACCTTTCAGATACCTGACAGAAAAATTTGAATTTTCCAGGACCCGGTATTTGATATTGCTGATTTATTCTCTATGGCTAGGATACAATACCAAGCTTAAAATCAACATTACGGAACTCTGGCGAATATTACGAGAATGTTAAATTTTGGCTTTTAGCAAGACTATGAGCATGACGGTGAGAATATTTTTAAGCTAGGTTTAGTATACTGGACTCTTATTAGAGGTCATGTGATGTTTCCCACACTTCTATTGTTTAGATTGTCGATTTTCGACTTGTTCTTCCCCCTGAATTACTTTTACCAAAATTTGGCTTAATTCGCTAATTTTGAAGGGCTTACTGACCATCCCGGCAAACCCATACTCCTGATATTGGGACATTACCAGATCTTCGGAATAACCACTGGCAATAATTACTTTGGCCTGGGGGTCTAGCTCAAGGATTTTTTGGGTAGCTTCCATCCCGCCCATTCCACCGCGCACCGTTAAATCCATCAATACCGCTTCAAACGGCTCTCCGGCAATCAGACTCTCATGATAGCGTTCAACCGCCTCCGACCCCTCGCTCGTCAGCACCACATGATAACCCAGCCGTGACAGAGCTGTGCCAATCGCCTTCCGCACCCCTGGCTCATCATCCATCAGCAGCACCCGACCTCTCCCGATAAGCGGAGCAGTTTCCTTAGCAGGGCTGAGCGTTACCTTTGCCCGGGAAGCGGGCAAATAAATCTGAAATATCGTCCCCTGCCCCAGCGTACTCTCCACCATAATATAACCATCGTGCCGCTTGATAATTGAATAACAGGTTGCCAGCCCCAATCCATTGCCATTTGGTTTGGTGGTAAAATAGGGGTCGAAGATTTTTGGCAGGTTTTCGGGGCTAATTCCCACCCCGTTATCCTGCACCAGAATCTGAACATATTTAGCCGGAGCGGGCAAACCTATAATTTCCTGAGAACTTAAAATTACATTTCTGGCTATTAGTTTTACTGTACCAGTGCCATTCATCGCTTGCAAAGCATTTAGCACCAGATTTTGGAGAACCTGACTAAGCTGGCCCTTATCCACCTCGACTGCCCACAAATCGGGCGGCAAATCAAATTCAGCCTGCGCCCGCGAGCCGCTTAACACAAATTTGGTAGACTCTTGCACAATAGTATGCAGGTCGGTAGTTTCCCGAACAGGTGCGCCCCCTTTAGCAAAGGTTAAAAGCTGTTGGGTTAAATGACGGGCGTGCAAAGCGGCTTGCTCAGCCTCTACCAAATATTCCCGATAATCCGCCGGGAAATCCGCCGAGATGTTCATAATCGAAAGGTTAGTAGTAACGGTGGTTAGGATATTATTAAAATCGTGGGCAATTCCGCCCGCCAGTAGTCCCAGCGACTCCAACTTGCTGGCCTTTAATTTTTGCTCCAGCAAAGCATCCTCGTTGCGCCGCCGCTCGGTCAAATCCCGTGATACCCGGTAAAACCCTTGCAACTGTCCTGTTTCGTCTCGTAGGGCGGCAGTAACAGAATTAGTCCAAAAGCGCGTGCCATCCATCCGTAAACGCCAACCTTCATCCTCAAAACGGCCCTCTATTCCGGCAATCGTTAAGGTTTGTTCCGGGACACCCCGTGCGATGTCCTCTTTAGTATAGAAAATCGAAAAATGCTGCCCTATCACCTCTTGTGAGGTATAACCTTTTATTCGTTCTGCCCCAACGTTCCAACTTACAATCTGACCTTTGGAGTCAAGCAAATAGATAGCGTAATCCTTGACACCATCTACCAATAGGCGGAAACGTTCCTCACTTTCGCGCAAGGCTGCTTCAGTGCGGGTTGCCGCCACAACTTCCTGAGAATTCCCGAAATGTAAGCTACTCATTAGCCGTTTACGATTTCTAAGGCGGGTTTCAACCTTTTTCTGCTCATCAAGTTCGTGTCGCAAAGCCTTGAACTGCAAAGCATTTTCCAAAGCGGTAGTAGCAGTATCAGCAAAACGGCTCAGGATTTCAAGCTGCTGATTATCAAAAGTTTTGTCCTCTTTAAATTGGGCCAGACCTAATACCCCAATTTTTTGGCTGGACGATTTTAGGGGTACGGCTATCAGAGAAGGACGAGAGGTAGACTCCTTTGAGGCGGATGTGGGGTTTAGCTCAAGATGTTCTTGAAAAAAAAGTGGTTGGTCTTCCTGCCAGACGCGCCAGATAATCCCATCTCCAGGCTTGGAGGGTAGATATTTATATTTTTTGGGGAAACCAATGACAATCGGGGCGATATTTTCGGTTTCAGTGGTGGTTAATAAACAGACAAAACCTGCGTTAGTGCCAATCAATTCTCCAGCAGTTCTAACAAGCGTTTCTAAAAGTTGATTTAATTCCAGGCATTTGGTTAGCTCTTGCCCAGTTTGACTCAGGCGTAATTCTAGTTGCTGCTGCTGTTCGGCTTCGATGCGGGCGGTAATATCCTGGCAGAAACACTTTATAACCTCAAGTTGGGGGTCGTAACTAGCTAAAGTTTCCAGATGTACCCAGTTATCTTTTGCGTCCTGAACTTGAAATTGAGCCGAAACAACGATGCCCGGTTCCGCCATAGCTCTTTTTATTGCGGCTTGAATAGAGGGAATATCTTCGACGTTCACACAATCAAAGAGGTTTTTTCCAGCGACATCTTGAGGAAGATAACCCAGAGATTGTAAAAAGGGGGCACTTACTTGGCGAATAGTCCCATTTTTTTCTATAATATTAAAATTTTCCAAACTGCTTTCTAAGAGCTTTCGAGTCTTTTCTTGGTCAAACCCAAAATTATAGGATGGTAAAGCATCGGCGGACATCAAAGCCTCCAGCTAGAACCATAAAACGATGTTATCAGCATCTCAACTCAGATGTTTATAGAAGCCTATTCTCGCGCCCTCGGAATTTGGTTAATCATATCATAAAGGCTCCTATCAAGTCTACTCTTAAACGCTAAGGTATAGTATTTCAGAACTTCTAGTTTATTTCCGCCCTTGACTTACGACCCTAAACTAACAATCTAGTAATTCTAGCGGTCAAGCCAAAATTGGGCTAGTCTCGTAACTTTTTCCGTAAGGTTTTAGCCCTACAATTAGGGCAAGTTAATCAAAACTTTTTCTTTAGAAAGTGATGAGCTATAACTTTATCGGGAAATAATCAGAGTTTATAAACTCTTACCAAAATGGATAGATCGAGCAACGTAAGCGGAAATACAAGGAGTAGTAGAGTTATGACAACGATTCTCTTAGTTGAAGATAACGAAATGAACCGGGATATGCTGTCGCGGCGGCTGGAGCGCAAGGGTTATCAGGTGCTTATTGCGACCGACGGCGGGCAAGGAGTTAGTCTGACCCAATCCTCAAACCCCGACCTGGTATTGATGGATATGAGCCTACCCGTGCTGGATGGCTGGGAAGCGACTCGTCAACTCAAAGCCCGTCCCGAAACTTCCGGCATCCCGGTTATCGCCCTAACCGCCCACGCTATGTCGGGAGACCGTGAGAAAGCTCTCGAAGCGGGCTGTGACGACTATGATACCAAGCCGATTGAGCTTACCCGGCTCTTAACCAAAATTGAGGCTTTGTTAGAAAAAAAGTTAGTCTAGGAGTTAGCGTTTCACTATAGATTTTCTGTAACGCATTTATTTTAGCTTATTGGGTTTCAAGTCGTATCACATTAGCAGCAGCCGTTTTCATCATTGTTTAAGCATCTCTCATGCAACCCAAACCCCTTCTCTCATAATCTGGGAAAAGGGGCTTTTTCTTTTCAGGTTGTTGGTTGGTAGGTGTTAGGAAACTAAAAGGGCGGGGAGACCCCGCCCCTACGAAATGTTGTTTTTTATTCTGACTCCTGACTCCTGAATTCTAACTCCTACTATTACTCAGCACTTTTAACTCGGCACTCGGCACTTTCTTCCCCCCATCCCCTAGTCTAGAGCTACCACCTCAGAGGCTTGTTTTGGAAATAGGGTGTTGATTAATAACGCGCTCCGTTCGTTGGTGGCGTAACAGTCGGGATAGATGTAGTTTAGTTCGCTCAGGCTGCGATGCCCGAAAAGCACCTGCAAAAAAGTCAGGTCGGGAAAGAGTGCGTCGCCATCCGCCACTTTGGTAGGCTTGAACGTACCAACCTCGGTTAGTTTTCCCTTATCAAATACGATAGTCAGGTTGCTATGATAGAAGTTCAGGCGCAAGGTGCCGCTATAACCTTCCATCACACTACCTACCAACCGTTTTTCCAAAGCTGAAGCAATATGCCGGATAAATCGGGGTAAATCTGCTACTCGAATAAACCAGCTATAGGGCGAAAGGGGCTTGTCGAGCTGATTGCCCAGAGCGGTATAGGCGGGATGTTCCGCCCCAAAAGCCCAGGAAATACAGATAATCGGATTTTTACGCTCTTTGTTTAACTCCTCAGCCTCAACCTTAATATAACGAGCCAGAAATTCACAAACCATCCGAAGCGAATAACCGGGCAGCACCGCCAACTCCCGCACCGCGTAGGGGCCATGTTGTGCTGGTTTGGCCTCAACATAGCCGATTGGTTCACCAGTTATATTCTCTATTAAAGAATAGTTGCGATTAAAATGGTTTTTTTTGTCGGGGATAGTGAGTTCGTAATGCCATTCGGTTTCGGTTTTGACGCGGCTAATCAAACCAGGGGCGGAATGTATCTGGTACAAGCGGGTTAAAACGGGGAGGTCAGAGATAGTAGCGGGGCGCAATCGGTAGCTTTCTTCTTGTCCAGCCTCAAGCTTTGTGACACTACTCCATTGCATCCACCGCGCCCCACTCAGGTTAAGAGCCATCGCGTAACCAAACTGGCGATAATACCAGGGTATCCCGGTTATACCTTGCACCAGTTCACCCCGCGCCGCGCTTTTAGCATGTACAACATCCATTTGGATTTTTACCAACTTTTTGCGGCGGTAGTCAGGATTCGTCCCTACCACTTCAGGTCGTCCCACCCCGAAGGGAATCCCGGCATAGGCCCAGGTCTGGGAAATCAGGTTTAAGCTGGAAATTATTTTGCCGCTATTTTTTTCATCCACCACGACCGTAAAATCGCCAGGGCCAGTGGTGGGGTGATTTTCCCTAAACAGGTCGTAAATCCACATTCTTATATTTTCGTCCGGCTCGGCGGTATCGCTATGGACTATCGAGTTAAACTCAGCTAGTTCATCTACATCTTCGGGCCTAGCCCAGCGCAAAGTCAGGCCATCGCCCAGGTCTCGTGGTAGTCCAAACACGTCCACATTTTTGCTCATTAACACTCATTTACTCCTTACGGTTAGCTAGTTATACTATATTTCTCTGGTGATTTTAGCATTATTGCTTGGGCGAGTCAAGGTGTCTAGTTGTTAGTTATTGGTTGTAAGTTGTTGGTAAGAAAGTCAAAGGTTAAAAATCGAAAGTCATAGTAAGTAAGATTTAAATTGTAGAAGGCTGCTCCTGCAATCGAAAGGGGAAAATAGGGGTAGACACAGAGGTCTACCCCTACAAGAATTCCTTTGATTAGGGCGCCGAGACCACGCCCCTACGAGTTTCCCTAATTATTTATTCTTGCTCTTGCATTTCTTCATCCTTTATTAAGGGTTGACATGAAGCTCAATTTTTGTTATTGTCAAGTAAAGAGTTTCGTGCGACATATAACAGCCCCAACCTAACCCCCTAGCCTCCTTCCTTATAAAGAAGGGGAACGTTCAAGGGCTGAGAGCTGAAGGCCAGGAAGATGTTTAGAAACAGGTTAGTTGCATTAGTGGTAGTGCTGGCAGTGCTGGCCCAACTGGTGGTGGCGTGTGGTGGTGAGGATAGCCCCGGCCCAACCCTGTCTGGCATCCAAACCGCTACGTCAACTGTAACCCCACCCTTTGCCGCCGCCGCCGCTATGACCGCCACCCCGACCCTTGACCTGGCTGTTAGTTATGTGCCGCCTACTTCTAGTTCTACCGCCGTGCCACCTACGCCAATTGTTGCGCCGACCCCCCTTGTACCAAAAGAAACCTTATTAACGGCGGACGACCTGGGCATTAGCACCTGGGGCGACACTCAGATAAGTTGGTCGCCCACTGGCAATCAATTCTTGCTACAGGCCGCCAATCCTAACGACCCTCTGAGCTTTTATTTTTTGATAAGGCCGCCCTCCAGCGTGGTCGCCAGTTATAAACTGAGTCGGAGTGTCTTTGGCACTTTCGCTTGGTCGCCCGACAACCGCTACCTGAGTTTTATCCAGCAGGATGCCGATGGTAATGCGGGCCCCGTTAAACTTATTGATACGCAGGGGGCCGCCTATCAACCTATCGAACTTTTCAAAGGGCCCTGCACCAGCGCGGTCTGGCTAACTGGAGCCAAGTTATTGGCGACTTGCGGTAATGTGATTTATTCGCTGACGGTAGACCCCACCAACAAAACCGCTCCCGAAAATATTTTCAAGCTGGATGAGCAGGGTCGCTTGCCCGGTTCACCCGTTGCCCTGACCCTGATAGCCCGCGCCATGCCCTCACCCGATGGCAAAACTCTGGCGGTATTCGGATTGCAAACGGCCTTAGCAGGTAAAGTGCCTGTGGGCGAAATCGGTTTTCTGGATTTGCAGAGCAAAAAATTCAGTGTGCTAGACCGTAATGACCGCCCGGTAGCCCCGGTGGATTGGACACCCGACAGCAAAAATTTGATATTGCGTAACCTTACGGCGGATTGGACGGTTAGCTATACCTTTGATTTTTATCTCGCCAGCCTGGATAAGCTAAAAGTTACCACGAATTTGACCAAATCCAACCCTAAGTGTGACCCGATTTTAGGGAAACCGGAATGTCAGGGGGTTCAGGCCAGCATCTTTCAGACCAGCCGAATTGTTTTTGCCCCTGATGGCAATCGGTATTTTGTGACTGGGCTGCGCTATGTGCCACGCGCCAATGTGGGGCTACAGACTGCCGAGCGCATTTTGTCCGGCACGCTCAGCGATGGCAAATTGACCCAGGTGGTGGAACAAGCCGCCGGAGGTAAGATTGTGGGCCTGACCTGGCTGCCCAACGGACATTACTTCTATAGCTATGTGCTGGATACGGGCGGGGCAAAGGCTTTTTACGATAATAAAGCTGTGACTCTCGGCCCAGCCCAGAGTTTCCCGACCCCAACCCCTACGGTTGCGCCCTCGCCTTCACCTAGCCCTACGGTTCTGGCAACCACTACCGCCGCCCCCACCCCCGAACCTCCTGCCCCTAC
>Ga0209511_1001178_pt1 | contig 23922 bp, 19 predicted proteins | sample SSSSmetaG_FD_184141 | JGI IMG/M metagenome (GOLD analysis project Ga0209511, IMG submission 184141) | Glacier valley bacterial and archeal communities from Borup Fiord, Nunavut, Canada, to study Microbial Dark Matter (Phase II) - ​SSSS... | ecosystem: Environmental > Aquatic > Freshwater > Ice >... | reverse complement strand
GTGCCATTTCATTGGTCGTCCGGTTGGACAAGGACTAGGTAGCTGTGGGAAAATAAGGTGCCACTCCTCATCGGAGAGGTCACTAGGGTAAGTTTTTCGTGTTTGCATTCTAAAAGCTTACCCATTATTTGCCGTTTTGACAATTCTACCTCCTTACTTTTTGGCTTTTGTACTTATGAAACGAGTTCTTAGAAAGATGTCTGAAGATGAAGCATTGAAGCTAATCAAAATAGAAGCAGAGGATAAAAAAGCAACACTCTCAAAAAATGAAACAGAAGAACTAATTTTAAGAACTGGTGGAGTACCCTTAGCTATAGTGTGGAGTATTGGGCTGATCAGTGTTGGAAACGATCCTCAAACTGTAGTTAGAAAACTTCGGAACGGTCAAAGTGATATAGCTCGGTTTTGTTTTGATGAAAGTATAAAGCAAATCAGGAATTCTGAGAGCTATGATTTATTGGCAGCTCTGGCTGTTTCCGACTCCGATGTAAACAGGGAAACTGTAGGTATCGTAGCTGGGCTAGAGAATGACAAAATCGGGCGAGATGAGGGGCTTGCCAAACTTATACAGCTTTCATTAATAAACCACGACCACACGACTTTTAGTATTCTTCCCCTGACACGTGTGTATATGATAGAAGAATTAGAAAAAAATGAGGAGTTAAGAACAACTTTAAAAGAACGATGGTCAAAATATTTTCAAGTGCCCATTTGGAATTTGCCTCATCCTCGTAATCCAAATTTCACTGGACGCAACGATATTTTGGTGGAATTAGAAAAAAATTTGGAAAGAGGTGATATTTCGGCTTTGACCCAAGCAATTTCTGGCCTCGGTGGTGTTGGCAAAACTCAACTTGCGGTTGAATATGCTTACCGACATTCTTCTAAATTCAAATTCGTTTGGTGGTTACAGGCCGAAACCGAAGTTTCCTTAATAAATAGCCTAACCCAGCTTGCTACCGAACTAGAACTGCCCGAATCGAGTCAATCTGAGCAGAATATAACAATCGCAGCCCTTCTACGCTGGCTGGAAAACAACGAGGGCTGGCTTCTCATCTATGATAATGTGAACGATCCTAATCAAATCCAGAATCTAAGCCCACGCAAGGGCGGGCAAATTATAATCACTTCTCGATTTACAAATTGGCGCGGAGTAGCACAGACACTGTCGGTAAATATTTGGAGCGAAATTGAAGCGGTAGAATTCCTACTTAAACGCACTGGGCAGAACGATAAAGAGGAAGCAGGTAAACTAGCGGAGGAGTTGGGCTATCTACCATTAGCTCTGGAACACGCTGGAGCTTATCTGGCTGAAAATGCTCTTTTAAACTTTGCCGATTATAACCAATTGTTTCAAAAAAAAAATTAACCCTTCTTGAAGAAGGCCAGCTTGGTACATATTATCACAACGATACCATTAGCACTACCTGGGCGATAGCCCTACAAAAATTGCCGCTCGAAGCCGCCGACCTGCTTAGATTATGTTCTTGGTTCGCCCCTGACAATATTCCTCTTAGCCTGTTCCTCAACCATACCCAAGTATTTCCCGCTCCATTAGCAAGTGGAATAGTTGACCTTAGCACTCTTGCAACAATAATTTCAGCCTTACAGAAATATTCTCTAGTGGAAATAAGTGATGATAATAGCGCAATTTCAGTACATAGATTAATACAGACAGTTATTCGTGAACAAAATGAAGAGGAAGCTAGGTCAAAATGGCTTTCTGTCGCTGTCCAATTGGTTAATTCCGCATCACCACAAGATATTACTGACTACCGTACATGGGCCGATTACACCCCGATACTCCCCCATGTCTTATCAGTTGTAGATTACGCCGAGCCACTTGAAATAGAATTACAATCGGTGGAAAGCCTGTTAACAAACGCTGGGCTATATTTGCAAGGCCGGGCAGATTACCAAGCCGCCCTAAAACTTTTCCAACGCGCTTTGGCAATTGGCGAAAGGACTTTGGACTCGGATAACTATGCTATAGCTCAAAGTTATAACAACCTGGGGAGTCTGCTCCGGGAATTGGGCAACCTTCCTCAAGCTCGTTTCTATCTTGAGAAAGCTATTGCCATAAATGAAAAGGTCTATGGTACTGAACATCCTGATGTAGCGATTGGCTACAACAACTTGGGATTGCTGCTCCAGGATTTAGGTGACCTCCCTAACGCCCAGTTTTATTTCCAGAAAGCTATCTCCATTAGTGAAAAAGCTCTGGGGACAGACCACCCAAATGTGGCAATTCGCTACAACAACTTGGGCAGTCTGCTTTTGGATTTGGGCGACCTCCCTAACGCCCGGATTTATATTGAGAAAGCTATTGCCATTAATGAAAAAACTTTGGGTATGGATCATCCTTCTGTAGCTCAGAGTTATAACAATTTGGGTCTGCTGCTCAATCAGTTGGGAGACCTCCTTAACGCCCGCACTTATTTCGAGAAAGCTATTGCTATTGATGAAAAGGTTTATGGTACTGACCATCCAAGTGTGGCTATTAGCTACAATAACCTGGGTCTACTGCTCAATCAGTTGGGCGACCTCCCAAAAGCCCGCACCTATCTTGAGAAGGCTCTGAAAATCCTCCTGGAGAAACTGGGGGAAAACCATCCCAATACTCAAGTTGTGCGGCGGAATCTGGAGGAGTTGGGCTAATTGTTAAACCTGACCTCTTCCCTGAATGAGGAAAAGGGGAATAATTTCAGGGTATCCACATTGGTCTACCCCTACAAACTTCCCTATTCCCTGTCTTCCGAATTTGCCATCCACCAAAGGGGGATATGTCAACCCGCCACCGGAGTTTTGAGGTGAGTATCCACTAGCCCGGTCAGTCGCCCGATGCCTTGCTGGATTTGCTCAAGGCTGGGGTGGGAGAAATTCAGATGCAAACAGTTCTGCCCGCAAGGATGCCAAGCTCGGCATGATGCTCTATTACATGCGCCGCACCGCCAGAGATTTATCGGTTCTGCTGTAAATATCTAAAATCTAACATCCAAAATCTAAAATTAGGATATTTCGTAGGGGCGGTTCGTGAACCGCCCTGTAACATGGGAAATTTTGTAGGGGTAGACCTCTGTGTCTACCCTTTTCTTTATAAGATTGTCCCAAATATTAAGCTATTAAGAATTCTCTTTTGGATTCTTACTTGGCGGTCTCCCCACCATCCAGGTTAGGGTTGCTAGGTCGAGCCAATAGGTGCGGCTATTGGGTTTTAATATTTGCTTCTGACCGCGCCAACTAAAGACCTTACCCTCGAACACCTTGATAGCATTACGGTCAGGAATATACTCGGCATGGTGGTTTGAGATCCAGCCGGGGCCTTTGCCACTGGTTTCAATCATCGAAATTTGCATATTGGTTGTATTCAGCAAATAGACGGGGGTATGGCCTGGTTGGCGTTCTCCTAGGTAGCCCAGGCTGCCGATGATATAGAGTTGAGTTTCGCCAACCAACGTAGCGGTGTGAAAATCGGTTGGTGGAAAGACCTCCTTCGGATAGCCATAAATTGTAACTTTCAGGATGGGGTCAATCAGTATTACGTCGTTGTAGATGCAAAAGTCTGAGTCGTAGTAATCCTCATGTTCCCCCGCGATAAACAGTACCCGACCATCGGGCAAACGGGTATTTGACATGCCAAAGCGGTCAAAGCACCAAATTGCCGAACTATAGCCGGGATGGGGCGGTAGTAAATCGTTGCTAACATCTTCACCAGCCTCCTTACGGTCGCTCCGCGCACTGAAAGCCTCCATATACTGGCGGAAGGCGACATCAAACTGCTTACGGCCCTGATAAGCGTTCCAGCGTCGCTGTACCATAAATATCCAGAATGGTAAATCCATCTGCTCTGGATTAGTCGCACCAAAGCGGCGTTCCTTCTGGGCGTGGAACTGCTCCTCAGTAATAGTAGCAACAATCGCTTTATCGTCCAGGCGACTCGCCACCTCCGCGCATAGTTGCAGCCACTGGCGTTGCTCGTCGTTCAGATGGAAAACCAGTTCGGCAAGGCGTTCCCCGGTTGGTAGGCCGCCATCGGTTTGCACTAACGTGGTAAGTAGGCGCAAGAAATCGTAGTAGGATTCCATACCACCATTGTAGGTTCGCTGCGATAGATAGGCAAAAGTAGATTCGTAGTTGGATACATTAGAGGTCATAAGGCTTCCTCCGTATTATAGCCATGTCCGTTTCCTTCCCGCAGATTAATAGTATAAGAAGCCATTTTTTCGACCACTCAAAATTAGAGGTAACTTATATTATATCCCTATAGGGTATAATCCAAGTTGGGATATACACCCTTAATAGGCGGTTTGTCAATATCCACCAATGGATTTTAATCTGTAAGAGTTGTGTAGATAATTTTAAGTTGCAACTTGGCAGTATATTCAAGTTTGGGTTTGTCAGCCTCAAGCCTTCAACTTCTTCTCGACTCCTTTGAGTAGCACCGCATTAGTGGCAACCGTTATTGAACTGGCACTCATTGCCAACGCCCCTACCTCTGGACTGAGCAAGATGCCAATCGGGTAAAGTACCCCGGCGGCAATCGGTATCGCTACTACGTTATAGATAGCCGCCCAGAACAGGTTTTGTTTCATTTTGGTCACGGTCGCTTTGGAGAGACGAATAGCCGCCAGTACGTCTAACGGGTCGCTACGCATCAGCACTACTTCTGCCGTTTCAATTGCCACCCCTGTGCCAGCCCCAATCGCTATTCCCAAGTCAGCCTGAGCTAATGCTGGAGCGTCATTTACCCCATCTCCGACCATTGCCGTGAACAGCCCTTCGGCCTGTAGTTCTTTCACATAACGGGCTTTGTCGGCTGGCAACACTTCGGCAAAGATGCGGCTAATTCCCAGTTCTTTCCCCACCGCCTCAGCCGTCAGTTTGTTATCCCCGGTTAGCATTGCCACCTGAATATCAAGTTTTTGCAACTCGGCAATCGCTTGCTTCGAGCTGGGGCGTACCCGGTCAGCCACCGCGATTAAGCCTGCCCCCTGGTTATTGACTGCCACCACCATCACCGTTTTACCTTGAGCCTGCAACCTCGCTAGGTGTTCCAGTTGAGCCGAGGTAAGCTGAATATTGTTATCAGCCAGTAGCTTCGGCGTGCCGATTAATACGATTTGCCCTTCTACCATTGCCTGCACTCCGCCACCCGCAATGGATTTGAACTGACTATAAGCCATAAGGGGAAGCTGGCGGGTTTTAGCTTCTTCTACAATCGTGCGAGCTAATGGATGTTCCGAGTCGGCTTCGGTGCTGGCAGCCAGTTGTAATAATTTCGCTTCATCCAGCTTCAAACTAACATTACTTTCTGTATTTTCAAACAATACAATATCTGTCACGGCGGGCTTTCCTTCGGTTAGCGTGCCAGTTTTATCGAAAATAATGGCTTGAATCTTGGAAGTTTGCTCCAGAGCCGTCGCGTTTTTTATCAGGATACCATTTCTAGCCCCAATCCCCGTGCCAACCGCTACCGCCGTTGGGGTAGCCAGTCCCAGAGCATCCGGGCAGGTAATCACTACCGCCGTAACTGCCAGAGTTAAAGCAAACAGAGCGGTTTGCCCGATAATAAAAAACCAGACCAGAAAAGTAATGATGCCAACCGTAACTGCCAATGCCACCAACCATTCCGCCGCTTTGTCGGCGATACGCTGAGCGGGGGCTTTGGAGTTTTGGGCGGTCTGCACTAACTGGACAATTTGGGCTAAAGCCGTATCGCTGCCTATTTTGGTAGCCCGGAAGCGCAACGAACCTGCCCCGTTAACCGTGCCACCAATAACTTCATCGTCCACTTTTTTACTAAGGGGGATGCTCTCACCCGTCACCATACTTTCATCAATCGCGCTCTCCCCTTCGGTTACTTGCCCGTCTACTGGCACTTTCTCACCGGGCCTCAGCAAAAGTAAATCGTCTACTTTGAGCTGCTCTACCGGGACGGTTTTAATATCGCCATTCGCTTCAATTAAATTAGCCTGGGCGGGCACAAGTTTGAGCAAGGCATTGAGAGCATCCGATGAACCACGCCGACTACGCATCTCCATCCAATGACCAAACAAGACGAAAGTAACCAGCATTGCCGCCGCATCGTAGCTAGTTTCCACCTGTGGGGCGAAGATTGTGGCAAAAACGCTGAACAAATAGGCCGCCATCACCCCTAAACTCACCAGCACATTCATATTCAGGGTACGGTTACGGAGGGCGCGGTAAGTGCCATAGTGAAATATCCAGCCGCCCCACCAGACTACCGGGCTGGCTAAAACCAGCAGCACCCAGTTAGGGCTAACATTAAATGGAGTTGGCAGATGTAAACCGAGCAAATTTGTTCCTAAAGTCGAATAGAGTATCACCGGGATAGTTAGGAGTAGCGACACGAAGAAGCGGTTACGCATATCGGCTTCCATCGCCTTCGCCATGGCCGGGTCGCTCATATCGTGGCTCATATGATCCATTGACTTGGCTTTGCCTTTACCACTCATATCGTGGCTTGTATGACTATCCATTGGTTTGGCTTTATCTTCGCTAGCCATAGGGTGTCTCTGATGCTCCATCGGCATTGCGGCGGGAGTGGCATTCATGGTGTGACCAGAATGATCCATTTCTTTCTGATTGTCAGTTGTGGGTACGCTCCCCGCTTTTGGCGCAGGGCTGGTGTGGGCAGCATGTTCAGTGCCAGTGGTACTAATATCCCCGTTGCCTTTTGTTTTAGTTGGCACATTGAAAGTAGTCAGCGTTTCGCCGCAGAGAAAACCACAATCCTGTACCATTTCTCTAAGTTGGGTTTCATTTAGCCTGTCTTCATCATAGGTAAGGGTAGCGGTTTGAGAAATATAACTGGCTTGAACGTTGGTAATATGTTCAACCTTCCTGAGCCTTTTTTCAATCTCTGGGGCGCAACCCGCGAAATTCAAGCCTTTGATAGGTAGGGTAATTGTTTTCATGATTTTCAACCTTTAAGAATAATTTAGCTCCTGAATTAGCCTAGCCTGTATACCCCGGTGGGTATCTGTCAATAGTGAATAAGATTTTAATTTTTCTTGTTATTATTACCGACATCACATCGTACTACTACTTATAGTAGGCTAGGTATTGAGGCTTGTCAATGACACAGAATAGGGTTGCCTGAAAATCTTCTGCAAGAATACTAATTATTGGAAAAGATTAATACTCAAAAGCCCGTAAAGTAGCCCTATTATTGACAGTAGTAGTAGTCCTGCCTATAATAACTCCAAAGAAATCATTAATTCCTAACCTAAATCATCAACAAAATAGGAAGTGGCTACAATGCCAAAAAAACCAATAAATCGAGAGAATTCGCTTAATTTAGAGTTGCCAAGCGAAGAAACCATTTTGGGTGATACCGTAAGTACCGAAAGCCTTGAGCCAGAAATAGCAGTCTTTCGGCCTGACCGGGAAGGAATTCGCAAGGTTCTGGGAGACCTGGAAGCTGATATTATGGAATATATCTGGGAACAAGCAGCCAAAACTGGTAAAGGCATTCTGGTAAGAGAGGTTTATGAAGCTTTCAGACTCCGCCGCTCCATCGCTTACACCACCGTAATGTCTACCATGGCTCGGCTGGCCCGTAAGCACCTGTTAAGGGTCGAAAAAGTTGAAGCGGCTTACGTTTATAGCCCAATTCTTTCCAAAGCTGAATTTATTGATAACTTTGTCTCCCGTATCCTGGAAAATTTGCTGGTTAGTTTCGCCCACACTACCGAGACGCAACTCGAACGGTTAAGCGCGGTTGATAACAACCATCAGCTTGAAACTCTCAAATCCAAAGTTGCTAATAAGCGTAAAAGCCTAAAAGCTGCGAACCCTGAAGAAACACTTCCTAAAACCAAAAAGAAACGCCAGAAATAGGAGATTATTAACTTGATACATCTCTTATTTCTCCTGGCAAGTCTGGGACTGGTTATAATCAGTCAAAAAATCTTGTTACTCGCCCTGGCTAAAACGTCAGATTGGGCCGTCAGGCGGGGGTTACAGCTTTTAGGTCTGGCAATGCCGCTAACAGTTCTGCTAATATTTTCGCTCACAATGTTACCCAGTATCTTGACCCCCGAAATGGAGCATCGGGCTGACCAGATTGCTCATCATGAATGGCTCATTAGCCTTATCAGTTTAAGTATACTTTTTGTCCCGCTTATTTTAACTTTCTGGTTAAACCTGTTCCGGCTTTGCTGGCTGTATTGGCGTAGCTGGCGCAGAAGCTGGTCAGCCCCCGCCGGCTTGGCGGCCCTGGCACTAGAATCAAGCTATCCTGAAATTAGGTTAGAAATCAGGCTTTGGCATAGTGCGGGACTTTTTGCCTTTAACCTACCGAAACTGCTCCCCTTGTCAAAAAATATGGTAATTATTTCAACCGGGATGGTGGCCCAGCTTGACCTTGAGGAGTTACGGGCGGTTTTACGGCATGAAGTTGCCCACCTTAAAGCTCACGATTTCTGGATTATCTGGTTGGCGGGCTGGTGGCGCGAAGCTTTTTTCTACTTATTATATGGCAAAAGATTTTTTACTTTACTCCAGCAAGAGCAAGAACTGGTTTGTGATGAACGGGTAGCCCTGGAGGGTGGGCCAACTCTGGCACTGGCGTTGGCTGATGCTTTACTCAAGGTTTGGGAAGAAACAATGGGCAAAAACCACCAGCCCAGGAATCAGCAGGGTGGTTTGGGTGGGCTTAAAACCCCCGGTCTTGCCGCCAAGCAGGTTATAAATCTTACCGAGCAGCGTGTAACTCGCCTAATTGATTTTGATAGTTTGGAAAAGAGCCAGCTATCTGGTCAGTCGGGGGTAGCCAAACTAAAGACGGGTGGTATGTTGGGTAGTGCCTTATTTTTATGGTTAGGCGGGTTGGTGCTAGTCCACCTGCTTATGATACCTTTGGGTTGTGCGGTTTCGTTAGGGCTAATTTAGTTAAGAGCTATCCCAGTTTTGCTCCATAATCCTGATTTAGGGTCATGCTGCTCAATTCAGTTTCAAAACCAGACCCGAACTGAATTAAGCAGCCAATAATTAAGCCTTGAACTAGGTTTTTTGCCAACCCGTCATCTGGTCAATTTCCATTGTCTGGGCTTTAATGATAGCCTGGGCTAAGGTGTTTAGCTCAGGACGTTGAGTTTTGGCAGCTACCAGATTAGCCATGTTCACCGCCTGTTGATGATGGGCAATCATCATTGTCAGGAATTGCTTATCAAAATTCTCATCCTTTGCCGTTTTGAGCTTGTCCAGATCACCCGTCATGGTCATCATGCCCGGCACAGCCATCGAGTCGGCAAGTGGTTTGGCGTTGTTCCATTTCGCTAACCAACTGGTCATATCGCCAATTTCCTTGCTCTGGGCGGTTACGATGTCTTGCCCAAGTTTGACCAGTTCAGGGCGTTTGGTATTGGTGGGAATTAGCTTTGCCATATCAATAGCGGATTGATGATGCACAATCATCATTTGCATAAAATTTAGCTCAAAATCTGTGCCACTCATACCCTTTAAACTATCAGTCATAGGGTCGCTACCCATATTATCGGCCATAGCTCCGGCAGGTTTGGTAATCATACTGCCCATACTTGCGTCCGTAGTAGCCGCAGCTTTGGAGGTAGTGCCCGCCACCGTAGCGGTAGGCTTAGTCATATCCATTTGACCCATACTTGAACTGGTAGCTGTGCCATCCCCGCAAGCGGCAAGCACTACCATCAAAATTACCATAAGAACCGCGAGGATAGGGAAACTTCGCTTCATTTTATCTAAACCTTTCTATTTATATCAGGTATGTGTAAAGGGAAAACGCAAATTTGCTACAATCCCTTGTTACTGCCAACTTTGTAACTCACATTTCAAAATCACAAGCCTCAGCCAGCAGTTATTAACTTAGCTCTTCTTCACTAACAGGTTAAGCCAAAAGGAACGGCTCACCCTAAATGGCAGCAATAATTCAGATTGGATTATATCGTAAGCAAATACTACCGTCAATAGTATTACTGTGCTTCTATACACTTTATATATTCTTCCCAACAATGACAAGCTTTAATGTTAAAATTGGATAAGACTTTTCGTAACTGTTCACGGGGTTGCAAAAAAATGGTAAGCTGAGTAAACTTGGGGGAATGATAAAAAGTTCAAAGCGCAGGTTTAGCATCCGAAAATTTTTAGCTGGATTAGGGCTTTTTCTGGCGGGGGGTATTTTAATGGCCCTTCACGCCTTTTTTGTGTACGCGGTCTATCATGATACCACCCTACCATCCGTTACCTACACCGGGAATATCAGCGAAATTCGGAGTGAGGATAAGGCTTATATTTTTTTGCAGGAGACAGGTGGGCCAGTAAGAGAGTTGGAAATTACTACAACTGCTTACACCGAGTTAAATAGTGTTTTAGGGGTAGCAGCCCAGCCGCAAAAAATCGCCCGTAATCAGGTGGAGGTAAAAGTCAGCCCTGCCAATCGGGTGCGCCAAATTGGGTTAAATCTACCCCGGCCCACTACAATTCAAGGCTTTTCGACTAATTTTGGAGATTATCTGGCAGGGTTAGCTTTGAATTTTGCTGGGATAGGGCTAGGGCTACTGGTAATAATCGCGGGAGGCTGGTATTGGCTGACTAGGAGCGTAACTGAAAAGGAAATGGCTGAGGTTCGTCGCTAGATTCGGTCCAGAGCGAGCGTAGATTAGAAAAGTTCAGGTTTGACAGGCTAGGTAATACCAGGTCAGCCCCCACCACCCGCCAACGGAGGGTCGTGCGTCCCGGTACACAGATAGACTTCATCCGGGCGTTAGTGGAAGCCTCAACCCCTTCGCGCCGACTTGTTATCGAAAGGCAGTAGGAAGGATGCAAGGCAAAAGTTTCACCACAAGCCACCAGCATCGTCGGGTTAGGATACCCTTCGCTGACCATATCCCCCGCTACAATCACATCAAAAGCTTCGTCTAGCCCCAAAGTCTCGGTCACATAGTAGACGTAATCACGCGGGCCAGTACAAGTTACCGCCAGCTTGAAATCATAATCCTTAAACATTTGCAGCGATTCAATTGCGCCGGGCATCAGTTCGAGATTTTGCTCGAGGTGTTTCATAAAAATTTCCTGGCGTTTTTCAAAAATCGTATAAGGGTCTTCGGGGATACCATAACGACGATATAAATATTCCGCCGCATCATACACCCGCCGACTCAGTAGGTCGTTCAACTCGTACTCACTGAGGGGCAACTCAAAGCGTTCCAGATATTCCTGCCACGCCCGAATATGGATTAAATCCGTATCTATTAAAAGTCCGTCCAGTTCGTATATAATACCTTCAAACATTCTTTTAGTTAACTCGTTCTAGTTTATAATCAGATTAGGTCTCCACCTCAATAATAAGCCCAAACCAGGGATAACGCAACCTTCTGGGGACAGAATAAGGTACAAAGGAGTAAGAATTAAAAAGATGGGGGAAAGGGAGAATTTAGCGGAGGCGTTGCGGAAACAAAGGGCGGTATTAGCCAAGCTGGAAGAACAGGCGGCGGGCTTTGGTTCGCTCTTTGTTCCGGCTCATTTGCTAGTGCAGATTGACGATGCCAGGGCTAAAATTGCTGAACTAATAAAACAAAATGGCGCACTGCCCGAAACTGACCCAGCCACTCCAACCCACCCAGACCACCACCACTTGGCCCAGCTTGAGGAGGAAATTACCCCTGCTTTAGAGAAATTAGCCCATTTTAGACACGCCTTTTTAAATGAGCTTGACCCTCGCAAAAAACGCCGTCTACGGATGGATATTATGGTAATTGAGTCAGACCTGAGACAAGTTATTTCTGATTTTGTTAAGGCGGGCGGCGACCCTCAGAAATATTCGGTATAGTTAAGGCTTTTTATTACTTTGTGGTGTAAAAGACTACAGCGAACTATTGTCAGATAGGTTATAATAATAACGTTATCATCCACTAGAGCGGCCCGATATTTATATCAATTTGCCCAAGAGCAAATATAACTCAAATAGAGAGGTAAAAAATGACGATTGAATTAGACCGAACTAAAACCACCCTTTTGACCATCACCGACGAGGCCCGCGCCCAACTTCGCGAAATTCTGGAAGAAGAAAATAATTCCGAGTTGGCCTTGCGCGTATTTGTAGATGGCTCGAAAGCGGCGATGGCTCTTGACGATGTGTTGCACGAAGATGATATTGTGATGGACTTCGATGGCATGCGCGTAATGGTGGACAACATGAGTGCCCAGTATTTGGCGGGGGCTGTTATCGGCTTCCAGAACGGCCTGATGGGTCGCGGTTTCACCATCGAAAACGCCAGTCTGCCCGAAGCCAGTGGCGGGGGTTGCTGTGGCGGTAGCTGCGGCTGCGGCAAGTAAATTTTCGGCCCTGATTAGGATTGAGAATAATTTAGATTTAAGGGCTGGCTAAACAGTCGGCCTTTTTTGCATGTAAAAATATGGCAAAGAAGAAAGAAAAAGATAAAAAGAGCCGTCCGGCCCGTCAGATAAATATGCAATTTCAGGATTTGACGGCGGAACGTTATTTTAATAGCCAATTTAGCAAAGCCGAAAGCCTCTACGAAGCCGGAAAATTCAGCGATGCCCTCCATATTTTAGAACCTCTGACCGAACGCTATCCAAACCGCCCCAACTTATTCGACCTGCTAGGGCTGAGTTATGCCAGTGCCGGGTTCTTGCTGGAAGGCGAAGAAGCTTTTGAGCGAGCGGTGGCCCTCAGTCCGGTCAGTAGTACCCTGTCGCGCTTTAATTTAGCCCAACTTTTCGTGTTACTAAACCTCTATTTTTTGGCCTACGAACAAAGTGAGTTAATAGACTGTTACCAGTTAGCCCAGGAGTCGGGCGATACTGCCAACACCACCAAATGCCGGGAATTTCGGGAAGCCTGCCAGGAGCTGGTGGAAAAAGCCGCCGCCGATAATCAGCGTGACCTGAACGAATTTTTGGATACGGCGCTATCGTTGGAGCGGGGGCGATTGGCCTTGCTGAAGCAGGATTACGAGGCCGCGCAGGAGCATTTCCAGAAAGCCACCCAGTTAGATCCGGAAATTCCCGCCGCCTTTAACAATTTGGCCCTGGTTTATTTATTAAATAACCAACTCGACAAATCCTTTGAGCAGTCGCAATATGTGTTGGACAAACTCGACCCCCAAAACCTGACGGCCCTGAGCAATCTGGTACGCCTCACCGCTATTCGGGGTGAGCGGGAAAAGGCCGAGGAATACCTGACTCAACTTCATACCCTGCCCCGTCCCACTATCCCTAACGATATGGTAAAACTGGCCGAAGCTTACGCCGCCCTGGAACTTGACCAGCCCGTCTACGACCTGTTGCAACCAGTATTAGCCAAAGCCAAAATCAGGGAGGAAATGGACGGAGCCAGCTATGAACAGGCCGTGACTTTTGGGGTGGTGGCGGCGGCAAATCTCGGTCAGAATATGCAAGCGATGCGGATTTTGCGCGAGGCCAAAGATTTGCAACGCCCAACCCTACTGGAACGCACTTTGTACGCCCTGGAAAACGGCGAACGTGGCCCCCGCCCCGCTGGACGTTTCTTTTATTTTGACCCGGTGGCGGCCTATCCCCCAGCAGCAGCTTTTTTTCAGGAAATCGCTGAAGATTTGGCCGAACACGATTCGAGCGATTATCGCGAAGGCTTGCAAAAATTCTTTGTGGAGTTTGGCGAGAGTGCTTTGGAGGTTGCCAGCTACAAATACTGGATTGACCGCGACCCGGAGTTAGTAGCCGATTTACTGACTCAAGCCTTACTATCGGGGGCGGCAGAAGCGGAGACGCTGGTGCGAAGGTTGGCTTTTACCCGCGCCGGGGACGATTTACAACGCCTGACCGCCGCCAAAATTTTAGCCGAGCAGGGATTAATTGCCCCGGATGATAAGCTTAAAATGTGGATTGGGCAACGGCAGATAATTGCTACACTGGACGTTTTGAGCCAGAAATACAAAGCCGAGGCCGCCCGTGACCGCACCGGGGAGCGGAATTATGACCAGGCTACGGCGATAATGCTGAACGAGGCTCTGGAAGCAATGCGGCTGGGCGATGCCGACAAAGCGATTAGCACGTACACTAAAATTCTGGATAAAAATCCTAAAGTTAAACAGGCTTACCAGAATCTGGCGGCTTTGTTATCGGGCAAGGGCGAGGTGGAACGGGCTATCAGCTATATTCAACAGGCGTTGCGGGTTGACTATGAGTATGTCCACGCCCAGATTGCCCTGGCCCAACTGTGGCTGGTGGCAGGCGATTTGGAGAAAACCTCGGCCCAGCTTGATAGCCTGGAGTCTAAACTGGATGGCTACTATGTAGATGAGCTAGATGCTTATTATTATGTAAAGCTATCGCTCTATCGCAAGCAGGAAAAGTTTAGCGAAATGGCGGAAGTAGCCCATAAGTTGCTGGAACTTGACCCCCAAAACAAGATTGCCCTGGAAGTGTTGGCCCAAAGCTCCGCTACTTCCGACCAAAACCCTTCTCCAATTGCCCCTGCGTCAGGTGAATCATCGTAGGCCGACCATGAGCACAGGCGCGGGGGTTTTCGGTACGCTCAAGCTGACTGATAAGCTCCCGCATTTCCTCGGTAGACAGGAGTTGTCCAGCCCGCACCGCCGCATGACAGGCCAGACTTGCCGCCAGTTTATCGCGCCAGCTACGGGGCAGCACCGTATCAGGCTCGTTCAGCAAATCGCTGCTAGTGGGGCCACAGCCGCCATCGCGCACTCCTTCGGCCTCGTCCAGCATCTCCGCCAGACTCTTAATTACATCTCGCCCGAACAAGAGCGGGGGTACTGCCCGCAACCGATAAGTCAGGTCGCCAAAAGGTTCTAGCTGAAAACCAAATTCGGTCAGTTCGCGGCGGCGGGCTTCATCCTCGATTAACATCCGTTGGCGGGGGGTCAGGTCAATTAGGACAGGCTCAAGCAAAAGCTGACTTTCGACCTGTCGCCCCGCTAATAGCGTCTGGAAACGCTCGTACATCACCCGTTCGTGGGCGGCATGCTGGTCAATCAAATACATCCCGTCCGGCCCTTCCGCCACGATATAGGTCGCGCTGACCTGCCCGATTACTCGCAAAAGGGGTAAGTGGGGCTTGGTCATCATCGCCGCTTCTGGCTCAATTTTAGGCGCATCCTTAACAGTTGGCGTGGGAACTTCAGTATTGCCACTCACAGGTTGAGATTCTACGGGCTGAATTACCGGGTAACTATCGGCTAAAAGGTCAATGGTAGGAGTGAGAGGCGTAGTAGGAGGTAAATCCAAACTGGCCTGTTGCTCAATGGGCGTGGCGGCGGGTTCGGGTGCATACAGGCGGTCTATGGTTTTGAACAGGCTGCTAGTACCCGCTTTTTTGTTATCCTCAAAACTCCATACGGGCATGGAAGTTCCCGCCACCAGCCCAGCCCTCACCGCCTTTTGCACCGCCCCAAAAACCTTGCGCTCGTGCAAAAAACGCACTTCGGTTTTGGCGGGGTGGACGTTAGCATCTACCTCTGCCGGGTCAACCTCGATTAGCAGCACACAGGCTGGATAACGCCCGGTCATAATCAGGCTATTGTAGGCTTCCTGCACGGCATAAGTTAAAGTACGGCTTTGCACCCAACGGCGATTAATAAAAAACTGGATATAATTACGGTTAGGCTTGCTGGCACTTGGTTCAGCCGTAAAACCCGTCACCTGAATGTTATTAACCACCCCATCTTCGTCTACTTCGGGTTCTTCGGGCACAACTGGTAGCATCGCCTGAGTCAGTTCCGGGCCATAGACTTTGCTGATAGCGTCTTTCAGGTCGCCCGTGCCACTGGTTTGCAGGAGGGTGCGCCCATCGCTGCTCAGGCCGAATTTTATTTCAGGATAGGCCAGACTGTAGCTGCTGACAATATTCAGGATGTGGGTAGCCTCGCTGGTGCCGCTCCGTGACCATTTCTGGCGGGCAGGCAGGTTGAAAAAGAGGTTACGCACGGTGATTATCGTACCGGAGGGTGAACCCGCCGGACGGTGGTAGACCAGTTTACCGCCCTCAAAAGCAATTTCGCTGCTGCCATCGCTATTACCACGTGGGCAGGTCAGCAAGGTTAGCTGGCTGACGGCGGCAATACTTGGCAACGCCTCACCCCGAAAGCCCAGCGTATGCAGACGATATAAATCCTCGGCTTCGTTGATTTTGCTGGTGGCGTGTCGCTCAAAAGCGGTGGGCACTTCCTGATAGGGAATCCCGCTACCGTCGTCCGAAATGCGAATGAAACTCAGGCCGCCATTTTTTATCTCGACCCGAATGTTTTTCGCACCCGCGTCAATACAATTTTCAATTAATTCCTTAACCACCGAGGCGGGTCGCTCGATGACTTCACCCGCCGCGATTTTCAGGGCGGTTTCGGGCGGCAAAACTTTGATGGGCAATTTTCTTTCCTTGTTAATAATTCCGGGCGGTTCACGAACCGCCCCTACGAAATTTCCCTCAATTTTAGATTTTCGATTTTCGATTGTTAACTAACTCCCGCACTTTTCAGGAAATTCACCGCCTCGGTAATTACTTCGGGCAGAGGGTGTTGGTTGGTGTCTATAATAATATCCGCATGTTCGCGGGCATGAGCCAGACGGCGGCGTTCCTCCTGCAAATAGTCCTCACCCCAACTAACGGAACGACGCTGACGGATATTCGCCATATTTACCTCAAGGAAAATCAGGTGGGTTGGATTATTCATCAGCCACATTGTTTGGACGTGGCTATGCTCCTGGGCGGCGGAATGGGCATTGTAACCCTGTTGCCGCAAAGCCTCAACCACTGCACTTTTGCCCGAAGCGCACGGCCCTACCACCAGAATACGCTGGCGGGCGGCCTCTGTCCCGTTAGCCTGGGCCACCGAAACGCGCTCAAGTTCCCGTTGCTCGGCTTCACGGCGTTTACGGGCTTCTTCAAGTTGTCCTCTAAGTTGTCCAGGCATCCTTTTCAAGGTAACGAGTAACGAGTTAAAAGTTGTCGGTGGTCGGTTGTCAGTTGTCGGCCTTTTGAATTGTAGGGGTGGGTTTCTAACCCACCCCGTAGGGCTATACTCCTGAGTACAGGGGACAGGCTCCACCGCGCTGAGAGAGCCTATGTTTTTGACCAAATAATTAAACCCAAGAAATAAACCCGAATGGTTGACAGATAGGCTCTTTTAGCCCGGTGATTTATTACCGGGTGAGCTTTTCATATTACAAAAGAAAAACGTTCTGATTAAGGTTCTATTTTAGCTCAAAATCGGTTTTAAGAAAAGCAATTAGCAATGAGTCTTGCAAAACTAGCAATTTTTGGGTTAATATGACATAAGCATTTGCCCCATTCCAGTAATTTTAGATATTTAATTTTAGATTTTTTACGAGGATTAGAGCATGACGCAGGATTACGCCATTTCGATAGAGTCTCATCTAGTGAAGAATTTCTGGCCCGGACGCGGCCCAAATGAACCCCTTGCTATCGTCGAGCGCATGATGCAGGGCACAATCGAAACCACCCGAAAATATTTCAATGGTGAGATGGGCGATTATAAGGTCTCGGCCCATTACGGCGTAGCCCGCGACGGACGGGTCTGGCAATTCGTGCGGGACGAGGATACGGCCTGGGCTAACGGGGTGGTTAATCGGCCCGACCCTGGCCTGAATTGGGTGCAAGAGGCTCTGGCAAGTCATACTAATCTGAATACCATTACCCTCTCGATTGAGTACGAGGGCAAGAGTGGCGAAAACCTGACCGAAGCGCAGTACGAGGCCACCCTGGCCCTGCACCAACGCTTGATTGAACGCTGGAATATTCCGGCAGACGAGTTACATATTATCGGGCAATTACACCTGGACAGTGTAGACCGGGCGGAGAATCCCGGTTCAGCCTTCCCCTGGCAACGGCTGCTGGGCGACCTGAACCAGTCCCAACCTCTTTTCCACAGCGAATCCATCTTTGAGGCTCCCCCCGAAACTGAGCCAGAACTTGAAATCCCTGATTTTGGAACCGAAGACGAACCCGCCAGCGAACCCGAACCAGAGTCAGGAATGGCCCTGGAGGAAGGCTTACCGCTTAACCTGAACTTTCACCACGAAATCGCCACTATCCGACCTAACGACAGCTTACGAATAGACGGGACTACCGCTGAACCAGAGCCACTAACCGAGGAGCAAGGCGGCCAAAATATCATCTGGTCGCAGGTCGGCGGCGGGGCGGTGAAGGTGGAATTAGCTAACGTGCGGGTACGACCCAGCTACGAACCAGCCACCGTGCTATATCAGGTTTCGCGAGGCGCAAGGATGCACTTTGACGGCTATAGTGAAGGGCCAGAGTTACAGGGTTCGACAATCTGGCTGCATATCACCCGTGATGATGGTTACGGCTGGCTACATGGAGCTTTAGTGCAACTGGATAAGGCCTTTAATGTTCCTGACAAAGCCTGAAAAGTAAAACCTAACAAAACTTTAAAGCCAATTTAATCAGGTGTTAAAAACCCATTAATAACTTTAAGGTAGCATTTGCCCGTTACGGGTTGTTTTGCTAACCCTCAAAGCACCAACCAGCGAGAGGAAATGTTCATGAGTATTACCCCTGACGCTCGACAGGAAACGCCGGTTAGTGACCCAAGCTCAAAAAGTTCAGCAATAGCCGTTCAATCACCAATTGAGAGTGGAGCTACCGTTACCAAAAATTTCAGCCGACGCTGGCAAGACCTGGGGATGGCCTTGCTTTACATGTCACCCGCCCTGGTTTTTTTTATTGTCTTCACCTTTGTGCCCTTTTTTCGGGCCATCTGGCTCAGTTTCTTTGTGACCGATGCCAAAGGTGAAACTGTGCGCTTTAATGATATTAAATATTACAGCCGGATTTTGAATCTGGACGGCAGTGGGCGTAGCGAATACCTCAAAAGTATCCTGACCAGTGTTCAGTTTACCATTATGGTCGTGCCATTGGGAATTGCCGTCTCGGTGGCATTGGCACTGCTGGCGACGGTTAAAGTTAAGGCTATTGGTATTTTTCGTACCATTTTTACCAGTAGCATTGCCATCTCAATCGCCAGTGCCGGGGTCATCTGGTCGTTGATATACAGCCCAAACCTGAAACTTACCCAATGGATTCTTGACCTCTTGAATTCAAAATCCACCAGTATTTTGAACGACTCCGCCACTGCGCTGGCCGCCGTAGCTTTTATGAGCGTCTGGACAGGGCTAGGTTTTAACTTTATCATCACGCTGGCAGGTATTCAGGCCATTCCCCAAGATTTGTACGAAAGTGGCCTGATAGACGGGGCTAATGGCTGGAAGGCTTTCCGCTATCTTACCCTGCCGCTCTTGACCCCCACCCTCCTTTTCCTTTTTATCATTAACACTATTTCCAGCTTCCAGGCTTTCACCCAGTTTAACGTTTTGATTGGCAGCGAAGGGCCAGATAGTTCTACCAATGTCTTCGTTTTCTCGATATTCAAATCGTTCTGGAGTGATAATCGCTACGGCTTTGCCTCGGCAATGTCGGTGGTACTATTCGTAGTGCTATTGTTTTTAACTTTTGTGCAATTCCGCTTGCTAGATAGGAGGGTACATTACTCATGAGTGCTTCGCCAATGTCACGGGAGATTAATGTCGCCCAACTTCGCACCATTGATATTTTGAAGAAAATCGGCAGCTATATTTTGCTGGTGCTGGCCTCGCTGATTGTTTTGTTTCCTTTGTTTTTTTCGTTATCGCTGGCAACGCAAGGGCCAACCATTGCCCCGAACCTGCTACCTGATTTCGGCAAACTCGATTTTAGCGTTTTTGGCAAAGTCTTTGAGCAGGAAAAAAATCTGGGTCGCTGGATAGTCAATTCGTTTGTGGTATCCATTGCGGTGACACTAGGGCAGCTTGTCACCTCCTCGCTGGCGGCCTATGCCCTGGCGACCCTGCAATTTCCCGGCAAGAATATCTTTTTCTTTATCTTCCTGGGCACGCTAATGATACCCTGGGAAGCGACTATTATCCCTAACTATATTAATGTGGCTAGTTGGGGTTGGAAAGACAGCTATCAGGGTTTGGTTTTGCCCTTCGTCGCTTCAGGTTTTGGGATTTTCCTGCTGCGCCAATATTTCCTGACCATTCCCAAAGAACTCTACGAAGCGGCAGTGATTGACGGCTGTGGACGTACCCGCTATTTGTGGGCAATTTTGTTGCCGCTATCACGTCCAGCTCTGGCTACGCTGGCGGTTTACACCTTCTTGAGTACCTGGAATCAATATTACTGGCCGCTCTTGATTACGGACGACCCGGTGTGGCGGACTACCCAGGTGGGTATTACCGCCTTCCGCTCGTCTGAGATTGCCGTATTCAATTTGCAAATGGCGGCAACCCTTATCGTTATGCTACCAACCTTAATATTACTAATTTTAGGCCAACGCCAACTGGTACGGGGTTTAACCGCCGGGGCGTTGAAAGGCTAATGTGAAGCAATCAGCCGTCGGCTATCAGGTATCAGCTTTTCAAGTTTTGCTTATAGCTGATTGCTGATTGCTGACGGCTAAATATGAGAGGAGAGTCTGTTTTGAAACAATTAATTGGCAAAGGAAAGTTCTTGTCACTAGCTTTAGTGACATTGCTACTGACCCTTTTGATGGTAGCTTGTGGCGATCCCACTGCCACCACTGCCCCAGTAGCGACCACTGCCGTAGCAACTACGGCTGCGCCCGCCGCCACCACTGCCTCGGCAGCCACTACGACGGCGGCTTCTGCCACTACCACCACAGCAGCAGTTGCAACTACCACTGCGGCGGTAGCGGCTACCACAACGGCAGCAGCCCCAGCTCCAACCATTACGCCCGTACCAGCGATTGACCAGCCCGCCGGGTCGGTTAAAATTACCTTCTGGTATGGCTTGACTGGTACACTTAGCAACGTGGTTCGCACCGTAGTAAACCAATACAACAGCAGCCAAACCAAATACTACGTTGAAGCGATTGGGCAACCTGACTACGACGCTACCCTGAACAAATTCAATACCGCCCAGACCGGGGGCAATCTGCCCAATGTGGTACAAATTTACGACATCGGCACGCAACGGATGATTGACACCAAACGGATTATCCCGGTGCAGGATTTGATTGACCGGGATAAGCTGGATATTGTGGGCGACCTGGAACCCGCCGTCCGCAACTATTACACAGTTGGCGGCAAACTCTATTCGATGCCTTTCAATAGCTCGGCCCCAGTGATGTATTTCGACAAGAACGCCTTCAAAGAGGTTGGTCTTGACCCTGAGAAGAAAATCTGGACCTACGACGAAGTAGCCGACGCTGCCAAGAAACTGACCAAGAAGGATGCCGGGGGCAAGTTTACCCGCGCTGGCGTTGGTTTCACCCTCTATAGCTGGTTATTCGAGCAGGAATTAGCTACTCAGGGCGTGTTATTGGCTGACCCGAATAATGGTCGGCAGGCCCGCGCTACCAAATTGACTTTCAATAACGACGCTGGTGCTAACTGGTTCAACTTCCTCAAGAAATTGCAGGATGATGGCGTAGGCCAGAGCTTTGGCAAAGACGGTGGGGCTAATAGCACCGCCCGCGACACCGCCTATGTAAGCGGACAGGCCGCCATTACCTTTAATAGCATCGCCGGGTTGCGCGGTTATATCAGCAGTACCGAGTCTGCCGGGAAAAAGGTTGATGTTGGGGTTGCTTATATTCCTCGTCCCGCCAGTGCCCCCGGTGGTGTAATTATCGGTGGTGCTTCGCTGTGGATTACCGACCAGGGCAGCAAGGAACAGCAGGAAGCCGCCTGGGATTTCCTGAAGTTCACCTCCAAGCCTGAAACTCAGGCTTTCTGGTCGTCCAACACGGGCTATTACCCGATTCGCAAAGCGGCCTATGACGTGCAGGTTATGAAGGACGCGCTGGTGAAGTATCCCCAGTTCCAGGTTGCGGTTGACCAGTTACGGGCGGCTCCGGCTGGTTTCCCGACCTCCGGCGCAATTCATGGCACTTTCCTCGCTACCCGTACCGAAATCGAGTCGGCGATGGAACAGTTTATGACTGGTAAAGTCCCAACCGCGAAGGCCGCGCTGGATGATGCCGCCAAAAAGGCTAACGACAAGCTGGAAGAGTACAACTCAACCATCAAGTAAAAACTGAAATAGGAGGGATGAAGGCTGAAAAAACCTTCAAAACTTCCCGAATCACTTTCGTAGGGGCGAACCTTGTGTTCGCTCCTTTTTTGTTGGAATTGTTCCCCTTCCCTAGTTCAATCCCAGCAGACCTTCTGTACATCGGACAAACCCGCACCCAACCCTCTCCCTTTGAAAGGGAGAGGGTTGGGATGAGGGGTGCTTTTACTATTTTGTTTTGTTTGAGTGCACAGGGAAAAGGGGTTAGGTCAAACTGCCTCTTGACAAGTTAATAATATTACAATAATATAACAATAGAATAATAAACCTTAGTCGCGGACAGGTAGCGAGATAGCCTGAATGAACAAGATGCCAGTAACAAGTTTTAACCTTAGTGCCGAAGCTAACCAGCTTATCGAAGCGATAAAGAGCAACCTGGGGCTGGATAATAAATCGGTAGTGGTGGAATTAGCTATTCGAGAAATGATGCAAAACCGTCAAGCAAAGGAGGCCGAAAAGAAAATGCAGGAAGAACTTAAAAATATTATCCTGAAAGCAATGCATCAGGACATTGAACAATCCCTTGAAAATTTGGCGCAACCCGCCCAACCTTCACAATCAGAGGGAAATCGCCAGGAAGTTGAATTTAGTGAGCATATTGCCCGGATTGCTGTGGGGTTTAGCTGGCTAAACGAGCGACACCCCCTCACTCCTGAAGCCGCCAGAACCATCCTGGAAATTTTGGCTAAACAGGAAGGCCAAATTTACCAGACCGCCCAGGGAAAAATCCAGGAGTTTGCCCAAAAATATCAACCCCTGAATACCAAAGGTTTACCCGCCATATCAGATGCCCAGCAACTCGCCAGCTTTATGATTCAGAAAGACTTCGAGCCAGAAGTAGTCCATTTACAAATGGCTAGGCGTTTTGTGGAACAGGCAGTATCGGGGCAATAAAGCTTTGTTGCTGCCTTTATATAGATTGGGGCGGGAACAACCATTCTAGCCCCTTCCACAGCACGTTGCGCCAGGACGGGTAGTTATGTCCGCTATTATGTTCAAGGTAGCTATGGTCGTAGCCCCGTTCCTGCAACAGGGCATGCATCTGGCGGTTGGGCTCGATAAACCACTCGTAGATACCACAATCCAGCCATAATTTAAGAGGTGGGGCTGGGCAATAGCGTATCAAATCCTCAATTACCGAGCGGTTATACAGGTGGTAAACGGGCAGGTGTGCGCCAAACGCCCCCGACTGGCACAACACCTTGCCAAAGATTTCGGGGGCACGTAGGGCGGTATAGAACGACATCAACCCGCCCATCGAGGCTCCCATCATACAATACGCGCCGGGGGCTTTTGTTATATCCAACAAATTGAAATTAGCCTGCGCGATTGGCATCACCCGGTCTAGGATAAAGGCGACGGTGGTATCGCTACAAGCATACTCCGCCTGTCGCTCCATTTTGGCAGGGGAAACCATTGCAAGGGCGATTGGCTGAATCCGACCTTGCGCTATAAGATTATCTACAATCGTGGTAAGTTGAGCTCTTTCAAGATAATCTTTACCATCCAAAACCACCACCAACGGCACAGGCTGGGACACGGGCGGTTGGTACAGATAAATGGTACGATCGGGGCCAGCCACAAAATAGCTGGTTACAACCGTCTGGGTGGACACTACCCCTTGCGCTACATCAGGCTGAGGACGGGCCAGAGGGGTATCTATAGCGTTGGGCATCCAGAAACTACTGTTAGTATGTCCAATACCATCATTGACTTGGAAGGGGTTCAGGGGGTCGGGGAAACGCTCTCCGTTCTGCAAATAAGCGTATTCGATATAGGAGTCAGTGGGA
>Ga0209511_1001175_pt1 | contig 23963 bp, 14 predicted proteins | sample SSSSmetaG_FD_184141 | JGI IMG/M metagenome (GOLD analysis project Ga0209511, IMG submission 184141) | Glacier valley bacterial and archeal communities from Borup Fiord, Nunavut, Canada, to study Microbial Dark Matter (Phase II) - ​SSSS... | ecosystem: Environmental > Aquatic > Freshwater > Ice >... | reverse complement strand
CGCGCGGCTTACAGGCTCACTGTCTGGCCTTCGTTCAGGTTTTGGTAGCCGGCGGTGATGACTTTGTCGTCGGCTTTCAGGCCGCTGCTCACCTCCACCTTGCCGTTGTAGGTTTTGCCGGTTTTTATGATGCGCTTCATGGCCTTGCCGCCCTGCACCACGAACACAAAGGAGTTGGTTTCGTCCTTCTGCACGGCATCGACGGGCAGCACGGGCACGCTCTGGGTGCGGTAGTTCTGGATGCGGACCTGCGCCACCTGGTTGGGCCGCAGCTGGCCGGCGTACTTGGCCGGCACCTTCAGCTCAACGGTGAACGTGCGGCTCACGGCCGAGATGCCGCGGCTCACGGCGCGCACGGTAGTCGGAAACTCCTCGTCGCCGAGGTCGGGCAGTTTCACCAGGGCCGCGTCGCCGGCCTTGAGGCTGCTGCCGTAGTTCTCCGACACGTCGGCCACGATTTTGCCGCCCTGCCCACTCAGCAGGCGCACCACCGGCACGCCGGGGGCCACGGCCTCGCCCAGCTTGGGCAGCACCTCGTCCACGGTGCCGCCGAAGGGCGCCACAATGCGGTACATGGCCCGCTGCTGGTTGAGCGTAGCCAGGCTGCGCTGCAGGGCGTTGTAGTTATTCTTGGCGGTGAGGTACTGAATTTCGGTGCCAATCTGCTGGTCCCACAGGCTTTTCTGCTTTTCGTACACCACCCGGGCCAGGTCCAGGCGGGTGCGCAGCTCGGCCACGCTCGCGTCGAGCACGCTCGCGTCGATGGTGGCCAGCACCTGGCCGCGGCCCACCCGGTCGCCGCGCACCACGCGCACGCTGGTGAGGGTGCCGGCCATGCGGGCGGGCACGGTAGCGTTTTGGTCAAAATCGACGTGGCCCTGCACTTCGAGGTAGCTCGTGAAGCTTTCGGGCTTAATGACCGTGGCCGTGACCGGCACGGCGGGCTGGGCCGGGGCCGCCGTCTTGTTGGTGGCTTCGAGGGCCGTGATTTTGGCTTGGGTTTCGGCCTGCTGCTTTTGCAGCTTGGCGAGTTCGGCCTTGGGGTCTTTGCTGTTGCCGCAAGCGGCGAGGAATAAGGTGGCGAGGGCGAAAGAGAGGAGGCTGTTGGTATGGCGCATTGGGAAAATCGTTGTCATGCTGGGCTTGCGAAGCATCTTATCACGTCAGAGGTGGTATCCCGAGTGGCACGGACGTGATAAGGTCCTTCGCGCCACGGACGACAGATGGAAGATGACAGGCGTTATTTTTTGACTTGGTTGTAGAGCTCGCCGGTGGCCTTGTCACGGTCCACCTTGGCCACCAGCACGTCGTAAATAGCGCCGTAGTAGTTGGTTTGGGCCGAGCGCAGGTCGGTTTCGGCCGTGATGACCTCCAGGTTGGAACCCACGCCGGCGTTGAACTTGATGCGCGTGACACGGGCCACGTCGGTGGCCAGGTCGAGGTTGGCCTTCTGGTTGTCGAGCACGTCGAGCGAGTTGGCCAGCGTGGCGCGGCTCTGGGCGTCCTGCAGGTCGATGCTCTGGCGCAGGGTTTCGAAGCCACGCTCGATGGTTTGCTGCGCAATGCGGCCCTGCTGCACCTGGTACTTGCGGCGGAAGCCGTCGAACACCGGCACCTGCAAGCTCAGGCCCACGTTGCCGAAGCCGAACCAGTTCTGGTTCAGGAAACCCGCGCTGTTGCGCGCATCGGGCCCGCGGAAGCCAAACAGCCCGCTCAAGGTGGGGTCGGAGCCGGTGAAGCCGTAAGCGCCCGTGAGCAGCAGGCGCGGGTAGGCCCCGGCGCGGCGGCTGCTCAGGTCCAGCCCGGCCAGGGCCTGCTGGGTTTCGAGCACCGAGAATTCGATGCGGTTGTTGTAGTTGAGAGCCGCGGCGGCCTGCGAGGGGCGGGCGCCGGCGAGGGCCGTTTGCTGGTCGAGCCGGCTTTGCTCGGCCGTGTTTTCCTGGCCCGGCGTGGTGGCGGGCTGCCCCGGCAAGGCGCCGGGGCCGGCCGCGCCGCCCCCCGCCGTGACGCTGGCCGTGCCCAGGCGCTGGCGCAGGGCGCCGGCGTCCACTACGGCCGCGCCCAGCGAGTCGGTGAGCACCACCGGCTGCTGCTGCGGCAGGCCCATCTGAAACTTGAGCAGGGCCAGGCTCAGCTCGGTGAGGCGCTGGGCTTTTTGCTGCTCCACCACCAGGTTGTTGCGCTGCACCTGCAGGCGGTCCACGTCGAGCTTCTCGGCAAAGCCGGCCTTGAAAATCTTGCGCGTTTGGTACAGCACCGTGTCGAGGCGCTGCACGTTGCGGCCCAGCAGGGCCAGGCGCGAGCGGGCCACCAGCGTGCTGTAGTAGGCCTTGCTCACCTGCTCCACCACGTCGATTTCGGCCTGCTGGGTTTGCTTCTGGGCCAGCTGCTCGTACACCTTGGCCGCTTTCAGGCCAATCAGATAAGACCCGTCGAACAGCAGCTGCGACACGCTGGCGCTGGTGGAGCCGGCGTACTGCAGGCCGAAAGCAAACGGCGTGGGGCCCGTTTTGGGGGCCTCGCCGTAAGCCGGGCTCAGCGTGACGGCGGTGCCGGCCTGGGCCTTGGCCACGTCGGCGGCCGTGAGGGTGGTGCCCTGCAACGGCGCCCCGCCGAAGCGACCAAAATCCACCAGCGACTTCTGCAGCTTGAAGTTGTCGGCCACGCTGGCGCTCACGTTCACCTGCGGCAGGCCGGTGCTCTTGATTTCGCCCACGCGGGCGCGGGCCGTCTGCTCGCCCAGGCGGGTGGCCAGCAGGGTCGATTTGTTCTGCACGGCGTAGCTCACGGCCTGGGGCAGGCTCAGGGCCAGCACGCCGCCGGTGGGCGGGGCCGCGGGCAGCGCGGCCGGGGCCGCCTGGGCCCGCAGCGCGGTGGGTGCCGCGGCAGCAAGCGCGGCCAGCAGCAGCAACTTGGGTGGAAACAGCTTCTTCATCAGCAGCAAAAAGAAAAGGGGTTGGCAGTTTTAGTGGTCAACGAGTAGTGAACAACTAGCCAGCGTGAATCACTGACTACTAATCGTTGATTGTTGATTGTTATTCGGTTTCCGTCACGTGGCGGAGGTCGTTGATGAGCTTATGCCCCTTGAGGGAGGCGATGCCGAGCATGAAGTGCTCGATGATGACCTGCTGCAGCCGCTGCACGTCGAACTGCCGGCTCGGAAACACGTCGGCGTTGAAAGCCAGCTCGATTTGGGCCAGGCGCAGGCGGGCCAGCACGGGCACGTCGAGGTCGGCGCGGTAGAGCTCTTCGGCCATGCCCCGGCGCAGGTTGTCAATTATCTGGGCGAGGATGTACTCCTGCTTGTGCTCGAGCCAGAGCTGCCAGGTAGCGGGGTGAAACTTCTGCATGTCGTAGAAGATGCTCGGGTGCACGTCGGCGAATTGCTGGCGCATCCAGCCCATCATCCGGAACAGCTCGTCCACGGCCGAGGTGGCCTGGCTTTGCACGTGCTCGCAGTCGCCCTGCGTGTCAATGAGGTGTTGGCCCATCACGGCGTGCACCAGCTCGTCTTTGTTGGCAAACCACTTGTAGAGGGTTTTTTTCGACATGGCCAGGTCGGCGGCCAGGTCGTCCATGCTCACGCTCTTGATGCCTTTTTGCATGAAGAGCTGCATGGCGCGGCGCAGGATTCGGTCTTTGATTTCCATGATGAACGAGGCAAAGGTACGGCGGAAACTTTTAATGGTTCTAAAGTTTCCAACATATGTTGGCGCTCAGCTCACGGGCCCGGCAGCTTCCCGCCCTTCAGAGGACGCTCAACGGAAAGGAATATTTTAGCCATTGCCGAAAAAAGCCGCGCCTCGCAGCGCCGTGCGCTAACTAATTTAAGTAGCAACACAAAGCTAATAATTTTAGTCGAATTACATCCACCAATCGGGTTATTTATTTGTGAATAATTGTCCCGAATATTGGAGCCCGAAACGCTCGCGGGCGGGTACTTTTGCACGGACCCGGCACGCGGGCATTTTTCCGTCCTCCACACCCTTATGAAAATTCGCACCGGCTTCGGCTACGACGTCCACCAGTTGCAACCCGGCCTGCCGTTCTGGCTCGGCGGCATTCAGGTGCCGCACACCCACGGCGCCCTGGGCCATTCCGACGCCGACGTGCTCATCCACGTCATTTGCGACGCGCTGCTGGGCGCAGCCAACCTGCGCGACATCGGCTTCCACTTTCCCGACACCGACCCGCAGTACAAGGGCATCGACTCGAAGCGCCTGCTCACCGAAGTGATGCGCCTGCTGCGCGGCCAGGGCTACGAGGTCGGCAACATCGACTCGACCATCTGCCTGGAGCAGCCCAAGGTGAACCCCCACATCCCGGAAATGCAGCGCGTGCTGGCCGCCGTGATGGGCATTGCCGAGGACGACATTTCCATCAAAGCCACCACCACCGAAAGGCTGGGTTTTGTGGGCCGGCAAGAAGGCGTGGCCGCCTACGCCAGCGTGCTGATTCAGCGGGCTTAAAAGTTTAACAGCGTACAAGGCACGGCATGCTGCCTACTTCGTGCTCCTTTGTAGCCGAAGTTCCGTCGACCTGACAACCATCCCATCTTCTCGATACCGATGACCACCAAGTTTCTCCTCATTGCCCTGCTGGCCCTGGCCGGCGCCGCCCCGGCCCACGCGCAGGGCAAGGTGAAAACCAAAACCAAGAAGAGCAGCCCGGCCGCTGCCAAGCCCGCCCCGACCGACTGGAGCGCCAAGTACGCCAACCTGGTGACCGCCGAGCGCCTGCGCACGCACCTGGCCGTGCTGGCTTCGGACGAGTACGAGGGCCGCGAAACGGGCATGAAGGGCCAGCACATGGCCGCCGCCTACGTGGCCATGCAGTTTAAAAATGCCGGCCTCAAAGGCCCGGTGCCCACCCCCGCCGACCCCTACCAGCAGCACTTCAACGTGGAGCAGGTGACCTGGGCCGACGGCGCCACCCTGAAAGTGGGCGGCACCGGCTACAAGTGGCTGGTGGATTTCTACGGCCTGGGCGACTCGCCCTTCGCCGACGAAACCACCGTGACGCCCGTGTTCGTGGGCTACGGCATCGAGCAGCCCGGCTACTCCGACTACGCCGGCCTCGACGTGAAGGGCAAGGACCTGCTCATTGCCCTGGGCGAGCCCGCCGGGACCGACGGCATGGCCGTGCTCAGCGCCGACGGCTCGCCCACCAAGTGGGGACTCGACTACCGCGCCAAGGCCCAGCTGGCGGCCCAAAAGGGTGCCCGCACGGTGTTTTTCGTGAGCTTCAACCCCACCAGTAACTTCGAGAAGCTGGCCGCCCGCCTCGCGCCCACCATTGCCCGGCCCAGCACCGTGATGGTGGGCGAGCGGCCCAGCCGGGTGCCGGCGTTCTTCGTTTCGCCGGCCGTGGGCCTGGCCGTGCTGGGCACCACCGACGCCGCCATGCAGGCGTACCTGGCCAAAACCACCGCCACCAAGCAGCCGGTGGCATCGCGGTTCTCGGTGGCGCCCCTGCAGGTTAAGGCGCCCCGCGTGCGCAAGCCGCTCGACACCGAGAACGTACTGGGCTTCATCGAGGGCAGCGATTTGAAGGCGGACGTCATCGTGATTTCGGCCCACCACGACCACCTGGGCACCCACGACGGGCAGGTGTTCAACGGGGCCGACGACGACGGCTCGGGCACCACGGCCCTCATCACGATGGCCGAGGCCTTTGCCCGCGCCCGGAAAGAGGGCCACGGCCCCCGCCGCAGCCTGCTGTTTTTGAGTGTGACCGGCGAGGAAAAGGGCTTGTTTGGCTCCGAGTACTACGCCAAGCACCCCATCTTCCCGCTGGCCAGCACCGAGGCCGACCTCAACGTGGACATGATAGGCCGCACCGACCCCGAGCACGAGGGCAAGGCCGACTACGTGTACGTCATCGGCTCCGACAAGCTGGCCTCGGAGCTGAAGGTGATTAACGAGGCCCAGAACAAGCAGTACACCCAGCTCGACCTCGACTACCGCTACGACGACCCCGCCGACCCCAACCGCTTCTATTACCGCTCCGACCACTACAACTTCGCGGTAAACAAGGTGCCGGTGGCCTTTTTCTTCAACGGGGTGCACGCCGATTACCACAAGGAAAGCGACGAAATCGGTAAAATTCAGTTCGACAAGATGGAGAAACGCGCCCGCCTCGTGTTCCACACCGCCTGGGCCCTGGCCAACCGCGACGGCCGCATTGCGGTGGACTCGAACAAACCGTAGACGCCGCCATTTGCGTATCCACCCGCGTAAAGGGAGCGGCCCGCTCATCCGGCGTTTGCCAAGCCGGATGAGCGGGCTGTTCTTATTTTTTCAATGCACCGTCTACCCCAATGAAGCACCTTGCGCTGGGCACGCTGCTGGCCCTGGCCAATGCGCTGCCGGCTCCGGCCCAGCACTCCCCCGCCGCTGCAAAAAGCACGGCTCGGGAGGCAGCGTTTGCTCCTGCGGGAGCAGCGGCTCCCAACGGGCCCCGCCCTTACGCCGCCACCATCCGGCCCGCCGAGTTGCGGGAGCACCTGGCGGTGGTGGCGTCGGACCGGTTTCAGGGGCGTGAGACCGGGCAGCCGGGGCAGAAGCTGGCGGCGGCGTATTTGGCGGGCGTGTTCGAAAGCATTGGGCTGCAAGGGCCCGTGGTGGGGGGCGACAGCCCTTACCTGCAACCCTTTTCGCTGCTGCGCGGTACCGCAGCCACCGGCGGCTACCTGCAGGTGAACGGCCGGCGCTACGAATGGCTGAAGGACTTTTTTAGCTACGGGCCCTTGCCTTCGCCCTTCCGCACCGAAACGGCCACGCAGCCCCTCTTTGTGGGCTTTGGGGTGGAGCAGGGCGCGTACTCGGACTACGCCGGGCTGGACGTGCGGGGGCGCGACGTGGTGGCCCTCATGGGCGCGCCGCAGGACGAGCGCGGCCGCCCGCTGCTACGCCCCCGGGGCCGCCCGGCCGACTACTGGGACTCGGGCCTGCGCAAGGCGGCGCTGGCCAAGGCGCGGGGCGCGCGCAGCCTCTTTTTGGTCACGTTTGCGCCCTCGGCAGCGTTTCGGAAGGAAGCCGCACGCTTTGCCGCTCCCCTGCGCGAACCGGCTTTTGCGCTGCCCGACCCCGGCCCGGAGGTCGTTGACACGGTGCGGGAGGAGTTGCCGCCCGGCGTTGGGGTGTACCTGATGTCGCAGGAGGCGGGGCTGGCGCTGGCCGGCGCCACCCTGCCGGGGCTGGTTGAGTACGTGCGGGCGCTGGGCCGGGCGGGCGGCCCGGTGCCGGCCGCGTTCCAGCCACCCGCGGCCACCATTTTCCTGCCCCAGCCGCAGGAGCCGCTGCGCACCGAAAACGTACTGGGCTACCTCGAAGGCACGGACAAGAAGGACGAGGTGCTGGTGATATCGGCCCACTACGACCACCTGGGGGTAAAGCACGACACAATTTATAACGGCGCCGACGACGACGGCTCGGGCACGGTGGCGGTGCTGGCCCTGGCGCAGGCCTTTGCCCAGGCTAAAAAAGGAGGCCACGGCCCGCGCCGCAGCATCCTGTTTGCGCTGATGACCGGGGAGGAGGAAGGGCTGTTCGGCTCGGAGTACTACACGGCGCACCCGGTGGTGCCCCTGGCCAGCACCATCGCCGATTTGAACATCGACATGGTGGGGCGCACCGACCGCCGGCACGGCGCCAAGAAGCACTACGTGTGCATCGTGGGCTCGGATAAATTGTCGTCGGAGCTGCACGCCATCAACGAAGCCGCCAACCGGGCCTACACGCACCTGGAGCTGGACTACCGCTTCAATATCCCAAACGAGCCGGAGCACATTTACTACCGCTCGGACCACTACAACTTCGCGCGCCGCAAAATCCCGGTGATATTTTACACCACTGGCGAGCACGCCGATTACCACAAAGCCACCGACGACGTGGAGAAAATCGAGTTTGAGAAGCTGGCGGAGCGGGCGCAGCTGGTCTTTTACACGGCGTGGGAACTGGTGAACCGGGAGGGGCGGATTGTGGTGGATTCGGCTAAGCCCTGAGCGCAAAGTCTCGCGAAGTTTAAAATTTAAGTTTCGCTGAGTTTGGCTGCATGAGTAAAAACGAAATATCACAGGTGGCGTTGGATGCGGCCTTTCGGATGCACAGCGCCCCCGGGCCGGGCTTGCTGAAGTCGGTGTATGCAGCCGCTCTCACGCCCGGGTGGCGGAAAGAGTCCACGTAGGTTGAACCGCAAGTGCCCATTCCCGTCATTAACGGCCGCCGTCGGGCCTTTGGTTGGAGGTGTGTTTCGACGCGGTTGAGGCGAGGTAGCCGAGCAGTCGGCCCCGGTTGGCACGGAGCGCGCAGGGAGGAACTGTTTCCCGACAGGTTACGGCCAAACCAAACACTTCCGAATGATGCCGCCGGCAAAAGAAGTGCCCAGCTAGCCTGACCCGGGCCGCTCGCGCGGCGCTTCATTGCTATTTGTGCCCAGAAATGAACAACTTGCAATCCGGAACGGGCGGCACTTGCTCATCCGTTCCGGGCCACGCAGCGAGCGGCGCGTTCGTTTTCACATTGCCGGCTCCCCAACTGCCGGCTATGTAAATTGGTTGGGCTGTGAGCGCTGCGGCGCGCCCGTCCGCGGAACAGCGCTCGGCTTAATTTATCTTCCCCGTTCACAACCTCCCTTCGTTGACTGCTCTTCCAATAAACAACTCGTGGTGCCGGCTGCTGGTTTTTTGCTGGCTGGCAACGCTGGCCGGCTGCGCCCCGGCCGCGCAGGAGCCGGTGTACCGGATTGGGTTTGCGCAATGCACCACCAACGATGCCTGGCGCCGGGCCATGCTGGCCGGGATGGAGAAGGAGTTAAGCATCCACCCAAACGTGCAGTTTCGGATGCTGGACGCCCAAAATAACAGCGACTTGCAGCGGCGCCAGGTGCAGGAGTTTATTCGCGACCGGGTCGATTTGTTGCTCATCTCGCCCAACCAGTCGGGGCCCCTCACGGCCCTGGCCGAGGCGGCTTATAACCAAGGCATCCCGGTGGTCATCATCGACCGGCGCACCACCTCGCGCCTCTACACGGCCTACGTGGGCGGCAACAACCAGGAAGTAGGCCGCACGGCGGGCCATTACGCCGCGCAGCTGCTGCACCAGCGCGGCAACGTGCTGGAAATTCTGGGCATGCCCGGTTCGTCGCCGGCCACGGACCGGGACCTCGGGTTCCGGCAGGCCTTGGCCGCCCACCCCGAACTGCATCTCACGGCGCAAGTGCAGGGCAACTGGCAGCCGGCTTCGGTGTACCAGCGCCTGCCGGCCGTGCTGCGGGCCCACCCCGACACCGACTTGATTTTTGCCCACAACGACCCCATGGGCCGGGCCGCCTACCAAGTGGCCCGGCAGTTGGGCCTGGAAAACCGGATTCGCATCATCGGCGTCGACGGCCTGTCGGGGCCCGGCAACGGGTTGCAACTGGTGGAAGACGGGGCCTTGAAAGCCACGCTGCTGTACCCCACCGGGGGCGAAGAGGCCATCCGCACGGCGCTGCGCATCCTGCGCCACGAGCCTTTTGAAAAAGACAACGTACTGAGCACCATGGTGATTGATTCGACCAACGTGGGCACCATGCGCACGCAAACCGAGCAGCTCACCACCCAGCGGCAGGACATTCGGCAGCAGCAGCAGCGCCTGCAGGAGCAAATGCGGCGGTACGCCAGCCAGAAAATGGCGGTGTACCTGCTGCTGGCCAGCTTGTTGGGAGCCCTGGTGCTGGGCGGCATGGCGTTGCGCTCTTCGCGCACCAACCGGCGCATCCGGCGGATGCTGGAAGAACAAAACGCAGAAATCAGGGCGCAGCGCAACCAAATTGAGCAACTGGCCGAGGACGCCCGCCGCTCGTCGGAAGCCAAGCTGCGCTTTTTCACCAACTTCTCGCACGAGCTGCGCACGCCCCTGACGCTCATCCTGGGGCCGGTGGAGGACCTGCTCACCAGCCCCTCGGACCTGACGCCCACCCAGCGCCACGACCTCAAACTGGTGCGCCGCAACGCCCAGCGCCTGCTGCAGTTGGTGAACCAGCTGCTGGATTTCCGCAAAATTGACGTGGGCAAAATGGCCGTGCGCGCCACCCAAGGCAACCTGGTGGATTTCGTGCGCGAAATCATGGACGTGTTCGAAAAAACGGCCCACCGGCGGGGCGTCACGTTCCGGTTTTTGCCGGCCGAGCCGGTCATCAACCTGTGGTTTGACGGCGACATTCTGGACAAAGTGTTTTTCAACCTGCTCTCCAACGCCTTCAAGTACACGGCCGAGGGCGGCCAGGTGAAGGTGAGCATTCAGCGCGTGCCGGCCACCAACGCCGTGCGGGTGAGCGTGGAGGACAACGGGCGCGGCATTGCCGAAGCCGACCAACCGCACATTTTGGGCTGGTTTTACCAGGGCAGCCAGCCCTCGGCCGACGGCTCCGGGCTGGGCCTGGCGCTGGCCGACGGCCTGACCCGGTTGCACGAGGGGGCGCTGTCGTTTCGGAGCCAGCCGGGCCAGGGCAGCACGTTCGAAGTGACCTTGCCGCTGGCCAAGCCGGACACCTTTCTGGAAGCCGGGCCGGGCCAAGTGCACACGCCCGCCGCGGCGGGCCTGCTGGACGAGGAGCTGGCCGAGCTGCCCGACGGAGCCGCGCCGGCCCGCACCGACGCCACGGTGCTGGTGATTGAGGACAACGAAGAGGTGCGCAACTTCTTGGTGCAGAAGCTACAGCCCCACTTCCAGGTGAGCACGGCCGCCGACGGCGCCGCCGGCCTCCGCCTGGCCGGCGAGGCCATTCCCGACGTCATCGTGTGCGACGTGAACCTGCCCGAACTCAGCGGCCTCGACGTGGCCGTGGCCCTCAAGGGCGACTGGCGCACCTCGCACATTCCGCTGGTGCTGCTCACGGCGCGCGACGCACCCGAGCACCAGATTGCCGGCGTGCAGGCCGGCGCCGACCTCTACCTGACCAAGCCCTTCAACCCCACTTTTCTGCTCGAGAGCTTGCGCACGCTGCTGCGCAACCGCGACCAGCAGCGCGAGCATTTCCGGCGCGAGCTGAGCGTGGACACGGCCACCGTGGCGCCGCAGCGCGTCGACCAGAAGTTCCTGGCCGACCTCACCGCCATCATCGAGGCCAACCTCGACCGGCCCGCCCTGAGCGTCGACGACATTGCCCGCAGCCTGGGCGTGTCGCAGATGCAGCTCTACCGCAAAGTGAAGGCCCTGCTGGGCACCGGCGTCACCGACTACATCCACAGCCTGCGCCTGACCAAGGCCCGGCAACTGCTGCTGCACGAAGGCAGCGCCATTGCCCAGGTGGCGTACCAAACGGGCTTTTCCTCGCCATCTTACTTCGCCACGCTCTTCAAAGGCAAGTACCAAGTATCGCCTTCCGAGTACAAAGCCCTGCACGCCCCCAGCCAACACTGATGAAATTATGCAAGTCGTGTAGGATTTGTGATGACATTCCAACCGTCACCTTAACGCGAATAAAGCGTAATCAATTTATTACCATAAGGTTACTTAAAAAATACCGGCATTGTTGGAATTTTGAATGCTTTTGAAAGAAAGCAGCAAGGCTTTGCCGGAAAAGCAGATGACTTTTGGGAACCGTTTTGTCAACGCTTCCCATGATTCAGCGCAAAGTTCTTTTCTGGTCCATTGTTACGGCCCTCGGGGGGTTCCTGTTCGGGTTCGACACGGCCGTGATTTCGGGGGCCGAGAAAGCCATTCAGCAGCTCTGGAAATTGAACGCGGTGGAGCACGGGTTCACCATTTCCATCGCCCTCATCGGCACGGTGCTGGGCGCCATGTTCGGCGGCATCCCGTCGGATAAGCTGGGGCGGCGGCAAACGCTGCGCTGGATTGCGGTGCTCTACCTGGTGTCGGCGGTGGGGGCGGCGCTGGCCCCGGCGTGGGTGCCGTTCATGCTGTTTCGCTTTCTGGGCGGGCTGGGGGTGGGCGCGTCTTCCGTCACGGCCCCGCTCTACATCTCCGAGATTTCGCCGCCCCGTTCCCGGGGCAAGCTGGTGGGCTTGTTCCAGTTCAACATCGTCTTCGGCATCCTGGTCGCCTACCTCTCCAACTACTTGTTGGCCAACGTGGGCGAGCATTCGTGGCGGCTGATGCTGGGCGTGCAGGCCGTGCCGGCGGTGGCGTTTCTGCTGTTCCTGTTCCGGGTGCCCGAAAGCCCGCGCTGGCTGCTGCTGCACGGCCGCCTGGAGGAGGGCCGCGAGGTGCTGCGCATCATCAGCCCCGCCACGGTGGAGGCCGACGTGGCCGCCATCCTCACGTCGCAGTCGCACGCGGCGCAGCAGAGCGAGTCGCTCTGGGCCGCGCAGTACCGCACGCCGGTGCTGCTGGCCGTGGCCTTTGCTTTCTTCAACCAGGTGTCGGGCATCAACGCCATCATTTACTACGCCCCGCGCATTTTCGAAATGACCGGGCTGGGCCAGGGCGCGGCGCTGCTCTCGTCGGCGGGCATCGGGCTGGTCAACTTCTGCTTCACGCTGCTGGGCGTCAACCTCATCGACCGGTTTGGGCGGCGCACGCTCATGCTGGTGGGCTCGGTGGGGCTCATCGCCACGCTGGGACTGGTGGCGCGGGCTTTCTACGCGGCGCAGTTTACCGGCTACACGGTGCCGGTGCTGCTGTTCGTGTACATCGCCTTTTTTGCCTTCTCGCAGGGCGCCGTCATCTGGGTGTTTATCTCCGAGATTTTCCCCAACGCCGTGCGGGCCAAGGGGCAGGCGCTGGGCTCGAGCACGCACTGGGTGATGGCCACGGTCATCGCCTTCACTTTTCCCTACTTCGCCGAGCACCTGGGCGGCGGCCACACCTTCGCCTTTTTCTGCGCCATGATGGTGCTGCAGCTGGTGTTTGTGCTGCGCTTCATGCCCGAAACCAAAGGCAGCAGCCTGGAGCACACCGAGAAAGCCTTGGTCATGCATTAACGAACGAATTTCATGAACCCCATCAGCACGTCATGCCGAGGGGAGCGCAGCGGAGTCGAAGCATCTCTACCACGAGAGTAAACAGTCTGGTGAGTGCTTTCGATTCGCTGCAACGAAGCGGTAGAGATGCTTCGACTCCGCTGCGCTCCCCTGAGCAGAACGTGCTGTTATGGCTTACTTGTCAACCACTCACCACTTCACCGCCATGCCCATTGCCTGTTTCGGAGAAATGTTGTGGGATGTGCTGCCCACGGGCAAGCAGCCCGGCGGGGCGCCCCTCAACGTGGCGGTGCACCTGCACAACTTTGGCCTGGACGCGCAGCTCATCAGCCGGGTGGGCCACGACGATTTGGGCAACGAGTTACGGGCTTTTGTGGCGGACAAAGGCCTGAGCACCCGCTACGTGCAGCGCGGCGAAACCCACCTGACCGGGGTGGTGAAGGCCAACCTGAGCAACAGCATGGAGGTGACCTACCAGATAGTGAAGCCCGTGGCCTGGGACTACATCCAGTACGACGCCGCCCTGAGTCAACTGGTGGAAACGGCGGAGGCCTTCGTGTTTGGCAGCCTGGCCGCCCGGCACTCGCCCTCGCGCGAAACGCTGTACCGGCTGCTGCAGCAGGCCCGGCTCAAGGTGTTCGACGTGAACCTGCGCCCCCCGCACTACTCCCGCGACGTGGTCACCTACCTGCTCCGGCAGGCCGACGTGGTGAAGCTCAACCACCACGAACTGGCCGAAATTCTGGGTTGGTTCGGGGTGAATCCCGACGAAAAAAGCGCCCTGCGCTGGCTGGCCGAGCGGTTTCAACTGCAAGCCGTGTGCGTGACCAAAGGGGCCGACGGGGCCACGCTCTGGGCGGGCCAGCAGCTGCATTCCAGCCCCGGCATTGCGGTGCGGGTGCAGGACACCATCGGCAGCGGCGACGCTTTTCTGGCGGCGCTGCTGCGGGGCTGGCTGGCCGGCCACCCGCCGGCCGAGTACCTGGCCTTTGCCTGCGCGGCGGGCGGCTTGGTGGCGAGCCATCAGGGCGCCACGCCGGCCATTTCCGAAGCGCAGGTGCTGGCGCTCACCGCTTCTGCCTCTGCCGCCTGACGTTCCGCCGCCCTTTCCCACCATGAAAACCGCTTTCCTTTTTTCTTTAACGCTGCTCGCCACCTTCGGAGGACGGGCGCAAGTGCCCGCGCCCGACCCCTACCGGCCGGTGTACCACTTCACGGCCCCCAAAAACTGGATTAACGACGCCAACGGCTTGATTTACGCCAACGGGCAGTACCAGTTGTTCTACCAGTACAACCCGTTTGGCGCCGACCCGGGCCACCTGAGCTGGGGCCACGCCACCAGCCCCGACCTGCTGCACTGGGCGCCCCAGCCCGTGGCCCTCACCGAATACCCGAACGCCGACGGCAGCAACACGATGATATTTTCGGGCAGCGCCGTGGCCGACAAGGACAACACGTCGGGCCTGTTTCCGGCGGGCACGAAGGACGGGCTGGTGGCCTTTTATACCGGCCACGTGGAGCGGCCCGGCGTGGTGCTGCGCCAGCACCAGAACCTGGCCACCAGCCGCGACCACGGCCTGACCTGGCAGCGCTACGCCGGCAACCCGGTGCTCGACATCGACAGCAAGGAATTCCGCGACCCCAAGGTGTTCTGGTACGCGCCCCAACAGAAGTGGGTGATGGCCACGGTGAAGGCCGACCGCCAGCAAATTCATCTCTACGAATCAAAAAACCTGAAGAACTGGACTTTCCTGAGCCGCTGGGGCCGGGCCGGCAACACCGTCCGCGAGTGGGAATGCCCCGACCTGTTCGAGCTGCCGGTGCCGGGCGGCGGCACCAAGTGGGTGCTGCTGATTTCGGCCGGCAACCCCGCCGAGGAATTTCGTGGGCAACAGTACTTCCTGGGCAATTTCGACGGCCGGGCCTTCACCCCCGACCAGGCCTACGACGAGCCCACCTACGTGGACTTCGGCAAGGACTTCTTCGCCGGCGTCACCTTCACCGACGCGCCCGCCAACCGCCGCATTCTGGTGGGCTGGACCAACGACTGGGCCTACGCCCGCGACGTGCCCACCGGCACCACCTGGCGCGGCAACTTCGCCGTGCCCCGCGAGCTGAGCCTGCGCCGCACGCCCCAGGGCCTGGCGCTGGTGCAGCAGCCGGTGCCCGAGCTGCGCCAGTTGGGCAAGGAAGCCGTGCGCCTGAAAAACCAGGCGCTCAGGCCCGGCCCGGCGGGCTACGAGGTGCCGTTTCGGGGCGAATCGTACGACCTGGAACTGACGCTGAAGCCCGGCCTGGCCCGGATGCTCGCCCTGAACGTGCTGCAGGGCGAGGCCGAGCGCACCACGCTGCGCTACGACGTGGCCCGGCAGGAACTGACGCTAGACCGCACGCACTCGGGCAACGTGGCCTTCAACCCGCTGTTCGCCAGCACCGTGGAAACCGCGCACGTGCCCCTGCAAAACGGCCAGCTGCAACTGCGGGTGCTGGTGGACAAGTCGGTGGTGGAAGTGTTTGCGCAGGACGGCCAAACCACTCTGACCGATTTGGTCTTTCCCAAGGAGCACACTGGGCGCATTTCCCTCACCGCCGACGGCGGCCCGGCGCAGCTAAGCGCGTTGCGCCTGACCGACCTCAGCCCGCCGGCCACGCCCTAGCGGTGGCCCGTCCCGGGTTTTGGTTTTTTCCATTCGTTTTTCCTTCCCCTTCACCCGTTTTCCCACGCACCATGCCGGTTCCATCGCCATTCCCGCCCGGCCCCGGGCCCCCGTCTTGCCCGGGGGCAGCCCGTCGGGCCCGCACTTTCACCACCAAGCACTCCCACCATTTTAATTTTTCACCCATGAACAACAACTGGTACAAACGGTACAACTCGGAAAAGCAGCCGGCGGGAACGCCGGCGGGCAGAAGCCGGCCCACGCGGTTCAAGCTGCTGGCACTGGCGCTGCTGTGCATGCTCCTGCCCCTGCTGAGCCAGGCGCAAAACCGCGCTATTTCCGGCAAGGTGGTCGACTCGCAGTCGGCCGGCCTGCCCGGCGTGACGATACTCGTGCCCGGCACGTCGGTCGGAACCAGCACCGGCGCCGACGGCTCCTTCCAGCTGCAGGTGCCCGACGCGACCACGACGCTGACCTTCTCGTTCGTGGGCTACTCCACGCAGCAAGTCGATATTGCGGGCAAAACCACGGTGCAGGTGTCGATGAAGGACGACGCCCAGGCATTGGGAGAGGTAACGGTGGTAGGCTACGGCTCGGTGCGCAAAAGCGACCTGACCGGAGCTGTGTCCACCGTGACAGAGAAGGACTTCAACAAAGGCACCTTTACTTCGCCCGACCAATTGCTGCAAGGCCGAGCGTCGGGCGTGCAGATTACCAATGTGAGCGGGCAGCCTGGCGGGGCGGCCTCGATTAAAATCCGGGGCAGCTCGGCGGTGACGGGCACTGGCCAGCCGCTCTACGTGGTGGATGGTGTGCCGCTCGACGGGCGTTCGGCCCGTCCCGGCTTCACAACCGGTGCCTTGGGTGACGCCACGGACAGCAATCCGCTCAACTTCCTCAACCCGTCCGACATCGCCTCCATTGAGGTGCTGAAAGATGCCTCGGCCACTGCTATCTACGGCTCGCGGGCCGCCTACGGCGTGGTGATGATAACCACGAAGCGCGGCCAAACGGGTAAGGCCCGCGTGGACGTGAATGCTTCGACCGGGGTGTCAAGCATTCGGCATCGGTTCGAAGTGCTCAACGCCGACCAGTACCGGCAGGCCATCACGCGCTACGGCGCCAGCCCCAACAACGACAAAGGGGGCAATTCAGACGGCCTGGGTTCTATTTTGCAGAAAGGGCAGGTGCAGAATTACACGGTGGCGCTGAGCGGCGGCAACGACAACGCCCGCTACCGCGTGTCAGTGGGCTACTTGGACCAGGAAGGCATTATCCGCAAGACTGGGTTTAAAAAATACAGCGCCAACCTAGCCACGAACTTCACCTTTCTCGACAGCAAGAAATTGGGCCTGGACCTGAACCTGACGACCAGCCAGTTTCGGGAACAACTGGCGTCCATCACCAGCAACGCCGGTTATCGGGGCAGTTTGATTGGCCAAGCCTTGCAATGGAACCCGACCCAGAACCTGCGCAACGCCGACGGCGGCCTTAACATCCAGCAGGGCGACATCATTAACCCCTTGGCGGCCTCGGAGCTGTTCGACGACAACTCGCGGGTGTCCACCATTCTGGCCAGCGTGTCGCCGTACTACAAGTTTACCGACTGGCTGGAATACCGCCTGTTGGTGAGCACCAACTACGGCACGGGCATCCGGCGCACGTCCATTGGGCAAGACCTGAACATCTCGGAGTTTCAGGGCAAGGGCTACGCCGCCTTGGCCACGAATGAGCTGCTGACTCAGCAGATTACCAACACCCTGAACTTCAACAAGAAAATTGTTGATGACCTCAACCTTAATGCGTTGTTGGGCTACGAATACACAAAGTTTGAGAATTCCGGCCTCAACCTCAACGCCTTGGGCGACACCGGCGGCTTCGGCAACTTTGGGCTGGACTACACCAACTACTTGCAGTACTCCAATCCCACGACCCGCAACATTTCGTCCTTCATCGACCCCTCCACTTCCCTGCAATCGGTTTTTGGACGGGCCATCCTGAACTATAAAGAGCGGTATTTGCTCACGGCCACCGTGCGCCGCGACCAAAGCAGCAAGTTCGGGTCGAATTTTCGGGTCGGTTACTTTCCCTCGTTTTCGGCCGCTTGGGACGTGAGCCAGGAGGACTTCTTCAAAGTGAAAAACCTGAGCCAGTTCAAACTCCGCGCGGGCTACGGCCGCACCGGCAACCAAGAGTTTCCGGCCGGTTCGTCGCAGGAGCAGTTCGTGTTTTCGAACAACGGCGGTCCTGCCCAAGGGCAAACCACCAACCGAAACGAGAACCTGAAGTGGCAGGCGGACACGCAGTATAACTTTGGCGTGGACCTGGGCTTTCTCGAAAACCGGTTCGGGCTGACGGTGGATTATTTCAACAAGACCACGACGGACTTGCTGTATCCGACCTCGCCCATTCAGCCGGCAGCACCCGGTTCGGTGGTGACGTGGAAAAACCTGGACGGCAAAATCGTGAACAAGGGTGTGGAAACCGCCCTCACTAGCCGCATCATCGACAACGAGCGGTTCGGGCTGAATTTTAACGTCAACGCCACCTTCATTCGCAACGACGTGTCGGGCTTGGCGGGGGTTATCCAGACGGGGCAACTCAACGGCCAGGGACTGTCGGGCGTCAACGCCCAGGTTATCCAGAGCGGCCACCCCATCAACGCTTTCTACCTTCAGGAATACATCAGCATCGACCCCGCTACCGGGCAGGCTTCGTACGTTGACGAAGGCCGCCTGCGTTTTGTGGGCGACCCCAACCCCAAAGCCATTTTTGGGGCCAGCCTGACGGCGCGTTACCGGAAGCTTTCGCTGGTGGCCAACGCCACGGGGGTAACCGGCAACTTGATTTACAACAACACCCTCAACAGCATCGGCAACGTAGGGCAAATTGGCGCCGCCAAAAACATTGCGCTGACTAACTTTACAAGCCCTGTGGTCGAGTCCCTTAGCAACCGGCTCACGGCGTCGTCCCGCTTCCTGGAAAAAGGCGACTACCTGAAACTCTCCAACCTGACCCTGAGTTACGCATTCGGCGACCTCGGCACCGTGTTCAAGGGCGCTAGCATTTACGCCATCGGGCAAAACCTGTTTGTAATCACCAAGTACACGGGATTCGACCCTGAAGTGAACACGAACAAATCGGTGAACGGTGTGCCCTCGGTGGGCATCGACTACGCCGGCTACCCCACGGCGCGCATTTTCACGTTTGGGGTTAACTTCTCGCTTTAATTCCCACTTTATTTTCTTATCCAATGAAAAAGTTTTTGACCGCAGCAGCGGCGTTGGTCCTGTTTCAGGCCACTAATAGCTGCCAGTTGAATGAGGACTTTAAAGGCTCGCTGAACAATAACCAGCAGAGCGGTAGCGGCGGCGGCAATGCGGCGGCCCTGCTAACCGGGGTGTACAACTCCATGCGCGGGCCGTTCGAGGGCAATGTGAACGTGTTCGCCCTTTCGGAGGTGACCACCGACGAACGCATCATGCCCACCCGCGGGCCAGACTGGGACGACAACGGGGTGTGGCGCCAACTGCACCTGCACCAGTGGGACGCCAACCACAGCCAGATTCAGAACGCCTTCAATGGCCTGAACGGCATCGTGTTTGCCGCCACCGACATGCTGCGTTTCAACCCCACCGTGCAACAAGCCGCCGAAGCCCGCTTCCTGCGCGCCTTTGCCATGTACTGGGAGCTGGACATGTTCGACCAAGTGCCTTACCGGGACCCCGGCGAACCCGCCACCGAACTGGCCCGCGTGCGTAAGGGAACGGAAGCGCTGAACTACATCATCAGCGAGGTAACGGCCGTGCAGAACGACCTGCCGGCGAACATTGCCACCCGCGCCAATAAGGACGCTGCCCGCGTCCTGCTCATGAAGTGCTACCTCAACAAAGGGGTGTACGCCAACCGCGCCACTCCTACGTTCGACGCAGGCGACATGAATACGGTCATCCGCCTGGCCGATGAAATCATTAGCAGCAACCGGTACACCTTCCCGGCCAACTACTTCGACAACTTTGCCCCCAACAACGGGTCCATTGGCAGCGAGAACATCTTCACGGAGGAGAACATCGGCGGTACCACCGGCAGCGACATGGCGCACCACTGGTTCTTCGTGTCGCACTACAACATGAAGCCCAGCGGCTACAACGGCCCGTGCACGTCGTCCAATTTCTACGACAAGTTTGAGGCGACCGACAAGCGCCGGGGCGTGGCTTACGTGTCGCCCGGTGGGCTGCCGCCCAATCCGGGCCGGCGCATCAACGTGGGCTTCCTGGCCGGCCAGCAGTATAACCTGACCACTGACGCAGTGCTGACCGACCGTTCGGGGGCTCCCTTGGCCTTCACCAAAGACGTAAAGATTGTGGAAACTGGCCGCAACCTGGAAGTTACCGGCATTCGGTGCATCAAATACCCCGCCGACGTGGTAAACGCTGATTACAAAGCCGATAACGACCTAGTGCATTTTCGCCTGGCCGACGTGCTGCTGATGAAAGCGGAAGCCATTCTGCGCGGCGGCACGGGCACCAGCGCGGGCACTTACGGCAACACCCCGCTGGCCATCGTCAACAGCATTCGCACCCATGCTTCGCGGGGGGCCAGCGCTCTGGGCAGCATTACGCCGGACGTTCTGCTCGATGAGCGCGGCCGGGAGTTGTGGAATGAAATGTGGCGGCGGCAGGACATGGTCCGCTTTGGTAAGTTCTTGGGCCCGATTCAGGAACGGGCGCAAACCAGCGCATCGACCTATCTCATTTTCCCGATTCCCAATCAGCAAATTGCGGTGAACTCGCAACTGAGCCAGAACCCGGGGTACTAAGTCCGAATCATTCTCCGGTAGCGCACGAAGGCCGCTGGTTACTGCTAGTCAGCAGCGACCAGCGGCTTTTTGCATGCGGCCTTCCCACTCTTAATCAGTTTTCAGTAATGAAATACTTTGCGACTACAGCCGCTGCCGCCCTGCTGCTGGCCCTGGCAGGCTGCGGCCAAACGCAGCAAAAAAACGAAGCCAACCAAGCGGCAGCGCCGCCTTCGGCGGCGGGCCAAAACGAAATCTGGTGGAAAGAAGCCGTGGTGTACCAGGTGTACCCGCGCAGCTACAAGGACAGCAACGGCGACGGCGTGGGCGACCTGCGGGGCCTGATTTCGAAGCTCGACTACATCAAGAGCCTCGGAGTGAACGTGATTTGGCTGAACCCAATTTACGGCTCGCCCAACGACGACAACGGCTACGACATCTCGGACTACCGCGCCATCATGAAGGATTTCGGCACGATGGCCGATTTCGATGCGCTGCTCAAGGGCATGCACCAGCGCGGGCTGAAGGTGGTGCTCGACCTGGTGGTGAACCACAGCAGCGACGAGCACGAGTGGTTCAAGCAGTCGCGCAGCGCGCGCACCAGCCCCTACCGCGACTACTACCACTGGTGGCCCGAAGAGAAGGGCGTGCCCAACAAGCGCCAGAGCTTCTTCGACGTGAAGGGCGATGCCTGGGCCTACGACGCCGCCACCAAGGCGTATTACCTGCACTACTTCTCGCGCAAGCAGCCCGACCTGAACTGGGAAAATCCCAAGCTGCGCCAGGAGATTTATTCGATGATGCGCTTTTGGTTTGACAAAGGCATCGACGGCTTTCGGATGGACGTGATTCCGTTTATTTCCAAGGACACGACCTTCCCGCCCATTCCGGCGAAGTATAAGGGCGATTTCGGCCGCTTCTACGCCAACGGCCCGCACCTGCACGAGTACCTGCGGGAAATGCACCGCGAGGTGCTGAGCAAGTACAACGTGCTGAGCGTGGCCGAAGGCGCGGGCGTGACCCAGGCCGACGCCTTGGAATTCGTGGACCCGGCCCGCAAGGAGCTGAACATGCTCTACCACTTCGACGGCATGGGCGTGGGCCTGGTGCCCGGCAACAAGTACCGGATGCGCGCCCCCGGCCCCTACAGCCTGCTCGAATTCAAGGACGTGTACACGAAGTGGGACAAGATTTTTGCCGAAAAAGGCTGGGGCACCGTGTACCTCGGCAACCACGACCAGCCCCGCATGACCACCCGCTGGGGCGACGACCGGCCCGCGTTCCGGGCCGCTTCTTCCAAGCTGCTCACCACGTTTCTGCTCACCATGCGCGGCACGCCCTACTACTACGGCGGCGACGAGTTGGGCATGACCAACATCCGATTCGATAAAATCGACGACTACCGGGACATCGAAACCCGCAACATGTACAAGCAGCTGCAAGCGGAAGGCGGCAACCTGTCCCAATTTGTGGAAGCCCAGAAGCTCACGGGCCGCGACAACGGCCGCACCCCCTTCCAGTGGGACGCCACGGCCAACGCGGGCTTCACCAGCGGCACGCCCTGGCTGAAAATCAACCCCAACTACGCGCAGATAAACGCGGCGGCCGAGGAAAAAGACTCCGCTTCCGTGCTCAACTATTTCCGCCGGGCCACGGCCGCCCGGCGCCAGCACAAGGTGCTGGTGTACGGGCAGTACGCGCTGCTGGACGCGGCCAACCCGCACGTGTACGCCTACACCCGCACGCTGGGGCCGGAAAAGGCGCTGGTGGTGCTCAACTTTACTTCTGAAAAACACGACTGGGCCCTGCCCACCGGCCTGGCGCTGGGCGGGGCGCCCTGGCTGAACAATTACCCCACCTTTACGCCGGCGGCGGCGCTGGCGCTGCAGCCCTGGCAGGCCCTGGTGCTGCCGCTGCGGTGAGCAACCCGGCTGAATTTATGCCCCCAAAGAATTTCCGAACCAAACGGGTGCTGCCGCTGCTGGCCGGGCTGGTGGCCGCTTGCAGCCAGCGCGCGCCCACCGAAAACGCCACCGCAGCCACCCAACCGGCCGCCCGCTTCCCCACCGTGACCGCCCAGGCCGAGTGGTGGAAGGAAACGGTGGTGTACCAGATTTATCCGCGCAGCTTCAAGGACAGCAACGGCGACGGCGTGGGCGACCTGCGGGGCATCATCGCCAAGCTCGACTACCTCAAGCGCCTGGGCGTGGGCACGGTGTGGCTGAACCCGATTTACGCCTCGCCCAACGACGACAACGGCTACGACATTTCGGACTATCGCCAAATCATGCCCCAATTCGGGACCATGCAGGATTTCGACGCGCTGCTTCGGGGCCTGCACCAGCGCGGCATCCGGCTGGTGATGGACCTGGTGGTGAACCACAGCAGCGACGAGCACGCCTGGTTCAAGTCGGCCCGCGCCTCGCGTAGCAGCCCCTACCGCGACTACTACCACTGGTGGCCCGCCGAAAAAGGCAAGCCCACGCCCCGCTGGAGTTTTTTCGACGTGAACAGCGACGCCTGGCGGTACGACAAGCCCACCAACGCCTACTACCTTCACTACTTCTCGCGCAAGCAGCCCGACCTGAACTGGGAAAACCCCAAGCTGCGCCAGGAGATTTATTCGATGATGCGCTTCTGGCTCGACAAGGGCATCGACGGCTTCCGGATGGACGCCTTCCAGTTTGTGTCCAAGGACCTTGCTTTTCCGCCGCTGCCGGCCGGCTACGAGCACAACATCATCAAGTACTACGGCCACGGCCCGCACCTGCACGACTACCTGCAGGAAATGAACCGCGAGGTGCTGAGCAAGTACCGCGTGATGAGCGTGGCCGAAGGCGCCGGCAGCGGCCCCGCCGACGCCATGCGCTTCGTGGACCCCGCCCGCCACGAGCTCGACATGGCCTATCACTTCGAGGGCGTGGACCTGGGCCGGGGCCCGCACGGCTACCGGCTCGCCGATTTCAAGCGCGTGTACACCCGGTGGGACAGCGCGTTTGCGGAGAAAGGGTGGCTGTCCATTTTCCTGGCCAACCACGACCAGCCCCGCATGGTGAGCAAGTTCGGCGACGACCGGCCGGCGTTTCGGGCGGCCTCGGCCAAGCTGCTCAACACCTTCGTGCTGACGATGCGCGGCACGCCCTACTGCTACAACGGCGACGAGTTGGGCATGGCCAACATCCGCTTCGACAAGATTGCCGACTACCGCGACGTGGCCACGCGCAACGGCTACCAGCAAACGAAAGACCAAGGCGGCGACCTCGCCGCCTTCCTGGCCACGGCCAAGCGCACGGCCCGCGACAACGGCCGCACGCCGTTTCAGTGGGATGCCACGGCCCAGGCCGGGTTCAGCACCGGCACGCCCTGGCTCAAGGTCAACCCCGACCACGTGGCCGTGAATGAGGCCGCTGAGGACCGGGACCCGGCCTCGGTGCTCAACCACTTCCGCCGGGCCACGGCCGTGCGCAGGGCGCACAAAGCGCTGGTGTACGGGCAGTACGCGCTGCTGGACGCGGCCAACCCGCACGTGTACGCCTACACCCGCACGCTGGGGCCGGAAAAGGCGCTGGTGGTGCTCAAC
>Ga0209511_1001174_pt1 | contig 23972 bp, 18 predicted proteins | sample SSSSmetaG_FD_184141 | JGI IMG/M metagenome (GOLD analysis project Ga0209511, IMG submission 184141) | Glacier valley bacterial and archeal communities from Borup Fiord, Nunavut, Canada, to study Microbial Dark Matter (Phase II) - ​SSSS... | ecosystem: Environmental > Aquatic > Freshwater > Ice >... | reverse complement strand
CCATCCAGGGCTTCGCGGTGGCGATGAAAGCCGGCGCCACCAAGGCGGTGTTCGATGCCACGCTCGGCATCCACCCCACCGCGGCCGAGGAGTTCGTGACGATGCGCCAGGCCGTGGTGGCATGATTAATAGACGCTCCCGACCGTCGTCCTCCTCCATGTTGTTCAGCCCGTCTTTGAACATGATCTCGTCGATGCACCTGCGCCGCACCATCACCGTGGCGGCGTTCGCTGTTTTCGCATCAACCGGTGCGTTTGCCGCCGACAAGCCCGCCAAAGGCGCGCTATCGAAAGGCCCGGCCGATCGCGTGATGACGCCCGCGCAGTTGAAGGAATGCGTCGACCAGAAGGCAGCCGCAGGCAAGAAGGTCGATGCGGCCCGGGCCGTCAAGGAACAGCTCGCCGCCGACAAGGCCGAGATCGATCGCAGCGGCAAGGCGCTCGACGAGTCGCTCGCCGCGCTCGATCGCACCAGTGCCGAGGCGGTGAACACGCACAACGCGAAGGTCGAGGAACGCGACGCTTACGTCACCGCCTACCAGGGCCGCGTCGTTGCCTTCAATGAACGGGCGGAGAGTGCCAACGCGGCGCAGGACGCCTATGTGAAGTCGTGTGCCGAGCGCCGCTACGACGATCGCGATCTCGACGACATCAAGCGGAAAAAGAAATGAACGCTCCCGCCGCTCCCGCCGCTCCGGTCGACGCCGCCAACCCGCTGCTCGCTGACTGGACGGGCCCTTACGGCATGGCGCCGTTCGCCGAGGTGCGTGCGGAGCAGTTCGCGTCGGCGTTCGAGGTCGCGATGTCGCGGCACCTGGCCGAGATCGACGCCATCGGCGGGGCCGGCGATGCGCCGACGTTCGAGAACACCGTCGCTGCGCTCGACCGCTCGGGCAGGCTCTTCGACCGCATCGGCGGCCTGTTCTACAACCTCACGTCGAGCGAGACCTCGCCCGCACTGCAGGCCGTCGAGCGCGACATGGCACCACTGCTGGCCGCGCATGACAGCCGGATCTACATGCACGCCGGCGTGTTCGCGCGGCTCGACGCACTGCATGCGCAGCGCGATGCGCTCACCCTGAGCAGCGAGCAGCGGCGCGTGCTCGAGCGTTTTCACATCGACTACGTGAGAGCCGGCGCGCGCATGTCCGGCGCCAGCCAGCAGCGCTATGCCGAGGTGATGCAGCGCCTGGCCGAGCTCACCACGGGCTTCGGCCAGAACGTGCTGGCCGACGAGTCCGGCTTTCGGCTGGTGTTGAAGGGCGAAGCCGACCTCGCTGGCCTGCCGCCTTTCGTGCGTGCTGCCTTGCGCCAGGCCGCGCTCGACAACGGCATCGACGACGGCGGCTCGCTGGTCACGCTCTCGCGTTCGAACATCGTGCCCTTCCTCACCTTCTCGGAGCGGCGCGACCTGCGCGAGGCTGCGTGGCGCGCCTGGACCGCGCGCGGCGAGCATGCCGGCCCCACCGACAACCGCGGCGTGGCCGCCGAGATCCTGCGGCTGCGCCACGAGCAGGCGCAGCTGCACGGCTACGCCTCGTTCGCGGACTTCGCGCTCAGCGACACGATGGCCGGCTCGCAGGCTGCCGTCATCACGTTGCTGGAGCGCGTGTGGCAACCGGCGCGCGCTCGTGCGCTCGAGGAGCGCGCTGCGCTCGAGGCGTTGGCGCTCTCGCGCGGCGAGCCCGTGCAGATCGAGCCATGGGACTGGCGCTTCTATGCCGAAAAGGTGCGCCAGGTGCGCTTCGATCTCGACGAAGCCGAGGTCAAGCCCTACTTTCCGCTCGAGCGCATGGTCGAGGCGGTGTTCGACTGCGCGACCCGCCTGTTCGGCCTCGTCTTCGTGCCCCGGCCCGAGATCCGCGTCTATCACCCCGACGTGCGCGTCTACGAGGTGCAGCGGGCCGGCGGCGAGACGATTGGCATCTTCCTGCACGACAACTTCGCCCGGCCCACCAAACGCAGCGGCGCTTGGATGAGTGCCTATCGCATGCAGTCGAGGAACGGCGGCCACAACCCGGGCCGCGTGCTGCCGATCATCGTCAACAACAACAACTTCGCCAAGGGCGCGGCGGGCGAGCCGACGCTCCTGAGCTTCGACGATGCGCGCACGCTGTTCCACGAGTTTGGCCACGGCCTGCACGGCCTGCTCTCGAACGTGACCTATGAGCGCGTCTCGGGCACCAACGTGCTGCGCGATTTCGTCGAGCTGCCCTCGCAGATCTTCGAGCACTGGCTCGAGGAACCCGAGGTGCTCAAGCGCCACGCGCGCCATCACCTCACCGGCGAGCCGATACCCGATGAGCTGATCGCCAAGCTGCATCGTGCGCGCCACTTCAACCAGGGCTTCGAGACCGTGCGCTACGCGGCCTCGGCGCTGGTCGACATGGCGGCGCACGCGCGCACCGACGGCGGCCTTCTCGACGTGGTTGCATTCGAGCGTGTCGAGCTCGAGCGCCTGGGCCTGCCCGATGGCGTCGGCCTCAACCACCGGCTCACCCACTTCCAGCACTTGTTTTCCGGCTCGGGCTATGCCGCCGGCTACTACGTCTACCTGTGGGCCGAGGTGCTCGATGCCGACGGCTTCGAGGCGTTCGTCGAGGCGGGCAATCCGTTCGATGCGGCGGTCGCGCAGCGCCTCGAGAGCTTCATCTATTCGAGTGGCAACTCGATCGAGCCGGGCGCGGCCTATCGCGCATTCCGCGGCCGCGAAGCCACGCCCGAGCCGATGCTCAGACAGCGCGGCCTGTACGAGCCCGCGTCGGGCTGAGCGCAGCCGCGGCCGGCTGGGCGCCCGCGCGTGAGCGCGCCGCCGAGCGGCCGAACAGTCGATTCATCGACGCGATGAATTGCGGGAAGTCGATCGGTTTGGTCCAGTAGTCGGCAAAGCCGGCCTCCAGACCGCGCTCGATGTCTTCCGGCATGGCGTTGGCCGAAAGCGCGATGCAGCGGATTTCGCGCGTGCGCACGTCGGCGCGCAGGCGCCGCAGCACTTCGTAGCCGTCGAAGTCCGGCAGTTGCATGTCGACGAGCACCAGATCGGGAAGCAGCCGCTGCGCCCGCGCCACGCCGGCCTCGCCATTCGCCTCCGAGACGATGGCGATGCCGCCGAGGCTGGCCACCAGCTCTTCGACCAGCAGCACGTTGACGGGGTTGTCTTCGATGTAGAGCACGCTGCCTTCGTGCGTGGAAGCATCGGCCGGAACGGTCGACTCGAACGGCGAGGGCGCGCTCTCGGGTGCCTCGGCGGCGCTGGCGGCCGGCACGGTGGTGGCAGCCGGCAGGGCGATCTCGAACACGGTGCCTTCACCCGGCTCGCTCGAGACCGAGATGGCGCCTCCCATGCCGTCGACCAGCGCCTTGACGATGGTCAAGCCGATGCCGGTGCCTTCGATTCCTTCCTGCTCGACGCCGAAGCGGTTGAACGGCTCGAACAGGCTGGCGATCTGCTCGCCCGTCAGGCCGCGGCCGGTGTCGCGCACGAACAGCCGCACCGCATCGACGTCGGCCACCGATTCGATCAACACCCGGCCGCCGCGGCGGTTGTACTTGATGGCATTCGAGAGCAGGTTGATGACGACTTGCCGCAAGCGTGTCGGGTCTGCCTGCGCTGCACCGTCGGCGCGGCCGACGGCGATGCTCACCCCATGCTGCTCGGCCAGCGATTGCACGAGAGGCAGTGCCTGCCGCACGAGATCGCCGACCGCGACTGGCCGCGGGTGCAGCGGCAGGTCGCCCGATTCGAGGCCCGAGAGATCGAGCACGTCGTTGATGAGCGAGAGCAGGTGATCGCCCGCAGCGCGGATGTGGCCCAGCTTGGCGAGCTGGCCTTCGGCGTTGGACTGGCGCGCTTCGAGCTGCAGCAACTGGGTGAAGCCCAGCACCGCATTGAGCGGCGTGCGCAGCTCGTGGCTCATGCGTGAGAGGAACTGCGACTTGGCGGCGATCTCGCGCTCTGCGAGCTCGGCCTGCTGGCGCGCCATGTCGGCGTTCTTGCCTTCGGTGACGTCCCAGTTCGCACCCACGCGGCGCATGGGGCGGCCAGCGCCGTCGACCACGATCGCAGAGCGCGAGGCGAGCCACCGATAGCTGCCGTCGGCCAGGCGAACGCGGAACTCGTAGGCCATCGGCAGCGCAGCGTTCAGTTGCGCGTTGCGGGTGTCGAGCACGTGATGCAGATCGTCGGGGTGGACCATCGCGAGCCGCTCCTCGCGCTCGGGCACGCGCGAGGCGGGGGCCATGCCGCGCAGCTCGAACATGCGGTCGTCCCATTGCTCGTTGTCTCCCTCCAGGCTCGCTTCCCACATGCCGATGCCGGCCTGGTGAGTGATGAACGCAGCGCGCCGGCTGGCCTCGCGCAAGGCGTCGAGCACTTCGTGGCGCTCGGTCACGTCCATCGCTACGCCGACGATGCGCCGCGCCGCGCCGGAGAGGTCGACGTCGGCCCGCAGCACGATCCAGCGCGTGCCGCCGTCCCGACGCAGCGCACGGAACTCGATCTCGAACGGCGTGTCGCCCCGATGCAGGTACGCATGGGCAAGCGAACCTATGCGCTCGCGGTCGTCTTCATGCACCGATTCGCGCAGCCAGTCGCCGAAGCCAGGAGCCCCGGACGAATCGTGGCGGTCGAACAGCACGAACATCTGGGCGTTCCAGTCGGTATGCGCGGGCTCGAGCGTCGTCGTCCAGATGCCGATGCCCGATGCGAGCGAAGCGGCTTCGAGCCGGCGCGAGAGTTCCTCGGCGCGGCGCAGGTGCTCGACGCGCTCGGTCATGTCGAGCGCGAGGCCGACGAACGCCATCGGCTGGCCGGCCGCGTCGCGCTCGACCACGCAGCGCGTCAGCACGTACATCCAGCTTCCGTCGGGCCGCCGATAGCGGATCTCGATGTCGTTGGGCAGGTCGGTGGCGAGGGCGGCTGCAGCCGATGCGGCGACCTGCGGCACGTCGTCGGGATGGATGTAGGAGCGCACCAGGTCGAGAGGCTGCCCCTCGGGCCGGTGCGGCATGCCGAGCCGCTCGTAGCTGTCGTCGTTGCAGGTCAGCAGGTTCGTGCGCAGGTCGTGGCGCCAGACGGTGATCTTGCCGAGCTCGACCGCCATTTGCAGCTGGCGAGTCGTGCCGTCGAGCGCCCGCGCTGCTTCGTACGGCTCGGTGTCGTCCATCATGATTCCGATGGCCCGGTCGGGTACGCCGTGACGCCCGTTTTTCACCACCCATTGCGAGTGGATCCGTCGCGTCGAACCGTCTGCGCGCACGATGCGGTACCGGCGCGAGTAGCGGCCGGCCCGTTTGGTCGATTCCGGATAGATGGAAGTCGCGCGATCTTCCGGGTGCAGGCGTTGAGTTGCGGCTTCGTGGCTCGGCACGCCGGCTTTCGGATCAAGCCCCCAGAAGTCGAAGATGTGTTCGTCCCAGTAGCCTTCGCCCGAAGGAATTGCGCGCTCCCAGGTGCCGATGCGGCCGAATTCGAGGGCGGTTTCGAGCAGCTCCTTTTGCCGCTGGGCCGTCGTCGAAAGTTGGTGCGCCGCAGTCACGTCGTGGAAAGTCCAGAGCAGGCGCCCTTCGAGCTGCTGCATCCGCGCGTCGGCCCACATGGCGCTGCCGTCGGCCTTGCGCAGTTCGATGTCCTTGCCTTCGCTGGCGGGAGCCGCGAGCATCTCGGCCAGCGCCAGCCGGCTGGACGTGCCCGCCGGTCCTGCGGGCGAATAGGCGAGCAGCGATTGGCCGAGGCTGCCGGCAATGAAGCCGGTGGCCTGCGCGAAGCCGACATTGCCCCAGATGATCGTGCCGATGGCGTCGGTCAGCGCGACCAGATCGCGCACCTGATCGACGAACGCGCGCAACATCGCCGCGGGCAATGCGCCTGCTTCGAAGGCGTGGTCTGCGTCACCCATGAAAGCATTCACGGGCGCGAGAAGTCGCCCGGCTGAGATCAAGCGCAGAAGTCTATCCGCCGCGCGGCGCCGCTCTCAGCCTTCTGCGACCTGCAGCACAAGCTTTCCGAAGTTCTCTCCGCGGAATAGTTTCAACAGGCTTTCCGGAAAAGTGTCGAGCCCGCGCACGACGTCTTCGCGGCTCTTCATGGTGCCGGCCTTCAGATAGCCGGCCATCTCGGCGATGGCCAGCGGAAAGCGCGCCGTGTTGTCGAACACGACGATGCCTTCCATCTTCGCGCGGTTGACGAGCAGCGAAAGGTAGTTCGCCGGGCCTTTCACGGCCTCGGTGTTGTTGTACTGGCTGATGGCCCCGCAGATCACGATGCGTGCCTTGCGGTTGATGCGCGTGAGCACCGCGTCGAGGATCTCGCCGCCCACGTTGTCGAAATAGATGTCGACGCCCTTGGGGCAGTGTTGCTTCAGGCCGTCTTTCACGGCGCCGGCCTTGTAGTCGATGCAGGCGTCGAAGCCGAGCTCCCTCACCACCCACTCGCACTTGGCGGCGCCGCCTGCGATGCCGACGACGCGGCAGCCCTTGATCTTCGCCAGCTGGCCCACCGTCTGGCCGACGGCACCCGCTGCGCCGGAGACGACGACAGTCTCGCCGGCCTTCGGCTCGCCCACGTCCATCAGGCCGAAGTACGCCGTCATGCCGGGCATGCCCAGCACGTTGAGCCATTGCAGGCGCGTGCCGAGCGCGAGGTCGATCGGAACGAGTGCGCCGCGTGCGATCTGGTCGGCGGGGAAGTTCGCGTATTCCTGCACGCCGAGCGCACCGCTCACGTACTGGCCTGCGCTGAATGCGGAGTGCTCCGAGGCCACCACGACGCCGATGCCGCCGGCACGCATCACCTCGTCGATGCCCACCGGCGCGATGTAGCTCTTGCCCTCGTTCATCCAGCCGCGCATGGCGGGGTCGAGCGAGAGGTCGAGCGTCTTCACGAGCACGCCGCCAGCGGCCGGTGCGGCGACCGGCTCCGCAGTGAACGCCCAGTCGGCACGGGCCGGCATGCCGGAGGGCCGGCGGGCGAGACGAACCTGGTGGTTGGTGGCGGCGATGTTGATGCTCATGTCTTGTCTCCTGGCGGAGCCGCGATGCTAGGGCGGCTCATGACCATCGGCGTCGCGCATGCGACGGGCGAAAAAAAGCCGCGGTAAAAACCGCGGCTTTCGTCGAGGCGAGCCTCGTTCAGATCACGCGAATGTTCGCGGCTTGCAGGCCCTTCTGGCCTTGCTTGACTTCGAATTCGACGCGCTGGTTTTCGGCCAGGGTCTTGAAGCCCGTGCCGGTGATGTCGCGAAAGTGGGCGAAGAGGTCCGCGCCACCGGCGTCTTGAGCGATGAAGCCGAAGCCCTTGCTCTCGTTGAACCACTTCACGGTGCCGGTTTGGGTCGGGGTCGTCATGAGAAATATCCTGTCTACGAAAAAATGAATGCGCAGCAACATGCGACGCATGCAGCGACACTCAAGAAACGATCAGGGGGATTTCAAACGGCCCGACGCGAGAACCGCGGGGGTAGAACGAGAATCACGAACAACCACTGTCTTGCGTATAACTGTGGCATTAATGTAGCAGACGAGACGAAGACCATGAGCCAGCAAGAGCAGCACGACGAAGCGCCGTGGAAGAACGATGGTGTGCGTGTCGTGCCGGCCGACCGGCTCGATGCGAACACCGCGCAGACCCCGGGCATGGAGCGCAAAGCCGCGATCAATTTCGCGCGGGTGGGGGCGCAGAAGCTCTGGGCCGGCACGGTCCATATCCATGCCGATGCGAAGACCGGCGCGCACCACCACGGACACCTCGAAAGCGTGATCTACGTAGTGAAGGGCCGTGCGCGCATGCGCTGGGGCAACGCGCTCGAGTTCACCGCCGAGGCCGGGCCGGGCGACTTCATCTACATCCCGCCGTACGTACCGCACCAGGAAATCAACGCCAGCCGGCACGAGACGCTCGAGTGCGTGCTGTGCCGCAGCGACGGCGAAGCGATCGCGGTCAATCTCGACATCGAGCCCGTGGAAAAGCCGGAAGAGGTACGCTGGATCGATCCCACGCACCCTGAATGAAGCCACCACACTCACTTTGTTCACTGCCCCTCGCGGGAGCGGCGGCGCCCCTGGGGCGGCCCGGCGTGCGCCGCGGCTGAAATGAAGCTCTCCGTACTCGACCAATCCGTCTCCCTCTCCGGCAGCACCGAGGGCGCCGCCATCCGCGACACGGTCTCGCTCGCCGAGCACTGCGAGCAACTGGGCTACTCGCGCTTCTGGGTCAGCGAGCACCATGGCCTGCCGACGATCATCGGCAGTGCGCCCGAGATCGTGATGGCAGCGATCGCGGCACGCACGCTGCGGATCCGCATCGGCAGCGCCGGCATCATGCTGCCGCACTACAGCGCGCTGAAGGTAGCCGAGCAGTTCCGCGTGCTCGAGGCGCTGGCGCCGGGCCGCATCGATCTCGGCGTGGGTCGTGCGCCGGGCGGCGACATGCGCACGGCACGCGCGCTGAATCCGAACGCGATGGCGGCCGCCGATCACTTTCCCGAGCAGGTCCGCGATCTGCACGCATGGACCAGCCACGGCACACATGCGGGCATCACCGCGCACCCGCTGGGCGCTCATGCGCCCGAGATCTGGATCCTCGGCAGCTCGGACTACGGCGCGCAGCTCGCGGCGCACTTCGGCCTGCCCTATGCCTTCGCCTACTTCTTCACCGACGGTCAGGGTGCGGAGCAGGCGATCGATCTTTATCGGCGTCTCTACCAGCCGAGTGAGCGCCACCCACGGCCACACGCCACGCTGTGCATCTGGGCGCTGGCTGCCGAGACCGACGAAGAGGCCGCGCACCAAGCGCTCTCGCGTGATCGTTGGCGCATCGACCGCGCGCGCGGCGTGCTTGGCCCCTTGCAGTCGCCCGACGCGATCGTCGCCGCCGGTTTCTCGGTGGCCGACGAGGCCGGTCTCGCGCCGATGCGCGCGAAGGCTTTCGTCGGCTCGGTCGCGTCGGTGAAAGCAAAGATCGAGCGTCTCGCCGCCGAGTTCGAGCTCGACGAACTGGTGGTCAACACCTGGGCGCACGACCCGGCGGTGCGGCGACGCTCGTATGCCTTGCTGGCCGAAGCCTTCGCGCTGTCGAACGCCTGAGCCGTTGCTGACGCAGGGTCAGGTCGTGCTCCCGTAGGTCAGGCGCCGCCACAGCACTTCCATCGGCCCATGGCGAAAGCGGCTCAGCCACCAGGCGCTCAGCGGCAGCTGAACCAGCATGAACAGCAGAATCGCCATGAGCACTTCCTGGGCAGGCGTCGTGCGGCTCCAGAAGCCGAAGCCCCAGCCATAAAAAACGCAGGTGCCGAGCGCGGTCTGCAGCAGGTAGTTGCTGAGCGGCATGCGGCCGGCCAGTGCCAACGGGTGCAGCAGGCGCGCCCACCGCACATTGCGCAGCAAGCGCAACAGGCCGAGTGCGTAGATGCCCGTCAGCGCGATTCGCCCGATCGTGCGCGTGAGCACCGCAGCGGGACTGGAAATTTCGGCGGCACTGAACGCGAGCAGCGTCCAGACGAGGCCGCACACGAGCACGACGGCGATGCAGCGGCGGTGCAGTCGTGCCAAGGGCACGCCGAGCTCCGTCAGTCGCTCGACCCAACCACGCCTGCCGATGAGATAGCCGAGCAGGATGCCGGTGGCCATCTGCACGTAGAACGCGATGTAGCTGTACAGACCGAGCGCCGACGTGTAGCTCCAGACGAAGATGCGCATCGTCTGCCGTGCTGCATCGATGAAGGTGCCATGGCCGAATGCCGCGTTGTCTGCGGCCTCGAACGCCTGGTAGCCGAAAGCGGCGAAGGTCTCGGCCTCGAACGTCAGGAGCCACGGGCGGCCGAGTTGCCACGCCGCAGGGAACACGAGGCACAGCATCAGCAACCCCAGCACGGCGCGTTCCGGCAGGCGGCGCAATGCCAGCAGGGCGAAGCCGATCAGCGCGTAGATCACCAGCACGTCGCCCGACCACAACACGAGCACGTGAACCAGGCCGATGCCGAGCAGCGCGACCAGCCGCCGCACGTAGATCGACGTGGCGCGCGACGGGTCGGCAGCTTCGAGCCTTCGCAATTGCAGGGTGAAGCCGATGCCGAACAGCGCGCCGAACAGCAGATTGAATTTGCCGGCGAACAGCAACTCGCGCAACTCGAGCACGACCCGATCGAACGGGCTCGACGCGAGGGCCTCCGGCGGCGTGAACAGCGAGTGCGCGAAGCCCTGCATGTTCATCACGAAGATGCCGAGGAGAGCGAAGCCGCGCAGCACGTCGAGCGCCTCGATGCGCTCGCGCACGGGGCCGGGGGATCCACGACTCGACATCGGCCGACGGTAGCAAAGGGCTGCGGCCGCTGCCGATAATCGGGCAACCTCCCGAAAGGTCACCATGTCTTTGTTCGAAACCGCCATTGCCGGCAGCCTGCCCAAACCCGCCTGGCTTGCCGAGACCGAGAAGCTCTGGCCGGAGTGGAAAGCGAGCGGGCCCGAGCTCGGCCGGCTCAAGGACGACGCGACGCTGCTGTGGCTGAAGCTTCAGGAAGACGCCGGGCTCGACATCGTGGGCGACGGCGAGCAGTCGCGCCAGCACTTCGTGCACGGCTTTCTCGCGCAGCTCGAGGGCATCGACTTCGAGCACAAGGTGAAGATGGGCATCCGCAACAACCGTTACGACGCGATGGTGCCGCAGGTGGTGGGCCCGCTCACGCTGCGCGGCCGCGTGCACGAGCGCGAAGCCCGGCTGGTGCGCGCACACACGAAGAAGAAGGTGAAATTCACCTTGCCCGGCCCGATGACCATCGTCGACACGGTGGCCGACCGTCACTACGGCGAGGGCAAGGAAGGCCGCATCGCGATGGCGTTCGCATTCGCCGATCTGCTCAATCAGGAAGCGAAGGCGTTGGTGGCCGACGGCGTCGACATCGTGCAGTTCGACGAGCCGGCCTTCAACGTCTACATGACCGACGCTGCCGAGTGGGGTGTGGCCGCACTCGAGCGCGCCGCTGCCGGCCTCGATTGCACGACGGCCGTGCACATCTGCTACGGCTACGGCATCCGGGCCAACAACGACTGGAAGGCGACGCTCGGCGCGCAGTGGCGGCAGTACGAGCAGGTCTTTCCGGCGCTCGCGAAGAGCTCGATCGACCAGGTCTCGCTCGAGTGCTTCCACTCGCACGTGCCACCCGGCCTCATGCGCCTGCTCGACGGCAAGGACGTGATGGTTGGTGTGATCGACGTCGCCTCCGAGAGCGTCGAGACGCCCGAGCAGATCGCCGAGACCATCGGCACCGCGTTGCAGTTCGTGCCCCGCGATCGGCTGATTCCGTGCACCAACTGCGGCCTGGCACCGATGCGCCGCGAGGTCGCCGAGGCCAAGCTCGCAGCGCTCGTGCAGGGTGCGGCATTGGCACGCCGGCGCTTCGGCGCATGACGGTGGCGGCCGCTCTCCGCAGCCCTTCTCCGATGACCGCATTCTCTGCAGCTATCACGCCGCCCGAGGCGCTCGACGCCGCCTTGCGCGAGCGTGGCCGCGCCGTGCTCGCCCCGGCCGGCTTCGAAGCGCTCGTCGGCGCCTCGCCCGCCGAACTCGATGCGTTGCGCGGCTCGTGGAATTCGTTGCCGCCCGACGCCCATTTGCGCGACGGTGGTCGTTACCGCCAGCGCCGCCACGCCAGCTTCGTGGTCGATGCACATGAGGTGCGCCTAGTGCCGCAGCGAGCGCACTGGCAGCCGCTCGAATACAACGCGCTGCACGGCGGCCTCAAGCGCTGGTTCGAGCCCATCGAAGCGGCGGTGGTCGCATCGCCCGCGTGGCAGCGCGTGCTGCTGGCGTTCGCCGCGATGTCGTCGCGCCTTCGGGGCGCGCAGCCCTGGTTCGTCGAGGCGCACCAGTTCCGCATCGACACCACCGACGGCATCGGCCGCCCCACGCCCGAAGGCGCGCATCGCGACGGGGTCGACTACGTGGCCGTGGTGCTGGTGAGTCGCGAAGGTATCAAGGGCGGCGAGACGCGCGTGTTCGATGCCGAAGGCCCGAACGGCCTGCGCTTCACGATGCTCGAGCCGTGGACCACGCTGGTGCTCGACGACGCCCGCGTGATCCACGAGAGCACGCCGATCCAGCCGCTCAAAGATGCCGGCCACCGCGACACGCTCGTGCTCACGTACCGTGCGGGCGGATTCCAGAGTCCTTGAGGAAGGGAAACACCATGTTCAAGACCATCGTGCTTTCGGTGCTCGTCGTGCTCTTCGTGGTTGCTGCGGTGGTCGCCGGGATCGCCTCGACGCGGCCCGACGACTTCTCGGTGCGCCGCAGCATCGTCGTCAATGCGCCGCCGCAGAAGATCTACCCGCTGGTGGCCGATTTCCATCGGTGGCCGCAGTGGTCGCCATGGGAAAAGCTCGATCCCGACATGAAGCGCACGTTCAGCGGGCCGGCCAGCGGCGCAGGTGCTGCCTATGCCTGGGCCGGCTCTGGCAAGGTCGGCTCCGGGCGCATGGAGATCAAGGAGGCGAGCGCGCCTTCGAAGCTTTCGATCCAGCTCGACTTCCTCAAGCCCTTCGAGGGCCACAACGTGGCCGATTTCAGCTTCGTGCCGAAGGCGGGCGGCACCGAGGTCACCTGGGTGATGCACGGGCCGAGCCCGTTCATCTCGAAATTGATGGGCGTTTTCGTGAGCATGGACAGGATGATCGGGAAGGACTTCGAGCGTGGCCTTGCGCAAATGAAGGTGGCTGCGGAGCAATGATCCCGGTCGCGCCGCACGATGGGCGCTGACACGCGCTGGCTCCGCTTCAGCGGCGGTAGCCGCGCCGGTGGATGGGTTGACGCTGCGGCCGCGCCGCACAGGCTTTCAGGCGGCTTGGGCGAGGGGCGGAGTCGAAGGCTGAATGCCGGCGATGGCCCACTCGCGGCTGCCGTCGGCCGGCTTCACCAGATGCCAGATCTCGTCGAACGGTGCGGCCACGGCATCGACCTCTTCGCGGATCAGCCCATGGAAACGCACGCTGACGATCTGGCGCTCTGCCTCGCTCGCGACCTCGAGCACTTCGGCGTCGACGCGAACAACGTCGGTGCGCTGCACCGCTGCGCCGCGCTCCTGCAGCTCGAGCTTCACCGTGGCGAACATCTCCGGCGTGGTGAAGGCGCGCAGGTCGTTGAGGTCGCCTGCATCGTTGGCCGCCTGCAGACGGATGAAGATCATCTTGGCGATGCGCTCGAACGCGGGAGCGTCGAAGTCGGCCGGCAGGCGATTGCCTTGCAGCGGCAGCACCGTGGCCGTCGACGCGGGCAACGTGCCGATCGGCTGGAAGGCCGGCGTGGGTGTCATCGGGGCGCCTGCGCCCGCGAACTGCATGCCGGCCGGTGCCGCGTTGCCCGAGGGGGCGAAGCGGCGCATCAGGAAACCGATGGCGAAGAAAGCAAGGCCGGCCATCAGCAGCAGCGTGAAGAAGTTGCCCATGCCGGCGCCCATGCCGAAATGGCTCATCAACGCGGCGATGCCGAGGCCGGCGGCCAGGCCGGCGATCGGGCCCATCCACGAGCGCTTGGGCGCGACGGCTGGCGCAGCGGCGGCGGCCGGTGCTTGTTGAGCGGCAGGCGCGGCGGGTCGCGCAGGCAGCGCTTCCGGTGCGGCGCGAGGCGGTACGCTGCGCTGCATGCCGGCAGGTGCACCGCCGCCGAGACGGCGCGCTTCCGCGATTGCGGGCAGCATGGATGCCGCAGCGAGGCTCATGACCAAAGTCAGGACGAGTGATTTCATTGCCGTCTCCTTCTTGTCTCGTTCGGGGCGCGACCGTGCAGGCCACGCGCATCGATCATACGGGCGGCTGCCCGCACGAACGCATGTGCAGGCAAAGCGCTGCGACTCAAGGGGCGTCAGCCGCGTGCCGCTGCGCCCTGCATCTCGCCCGAGCCCAGAACGCGCGTGCCCGGGCGCGCGTCGGTCACGGCGGCGATCAGCGCCGCCGCCACGTCGTCGGCCGCGATCGGCCGCACGCCGCGCGGCAGAAGACGCAGCAGCGGCCCGAGCAGGCGCAGGGTCCAGACTTCGCCGTTGCGCACCGGCTGACCGAGCGCGGCACGGTCGCCCGTCAGGTGCGACGGCTGCGCGATCACGACCGACGCATAGCCGAGGCTGCCGACGGCCGCTTCCATGTCGCCCTTGACGCGGCTGTAGAAGATGCGCGATGTGCGGCTGGCACCGAGCGAGGAGACGACGGCCAGGCGCGTGGCGCCGGCTTGCCGCGCGGCTCGCGCAACCGCAACCACCGCATCGAAATCGACCGCACGAAACGCCGCCTCGGAGCCCGCGACCTTGATCGTGGTGCCGAGCGCGATGTAGCAATCGTCGACGGCCGGGAGCAGCGAGGGCAGCGCGGCGAAGTCGACGACGTGCACGCGAAGCTTGGCGTCGGCTCCGGGCAGAGGCCGACGCGCCAGCACCTCGACACGGCCGCAGCGCGCGTCGGCCACCAAGCGTTGCAGGAGCGTATGGCCGATCAGGCCCGTGGCACCGGCGAGCAACGCGTTGCGCACAAGGGCCGCCTCTCGCTGCGCCGCGTCAGCGCTTGGGGCCGAAGGAACGCGGTGCCGGGGCGGGCCCGCGACGCTCGTCGCGGCGCGGGCCGGCCGGCGCTGCCGGGCCCGGGCGGCGTGGCGCGGCGGACCGGTTGCCGTCGCTGCGGCCCTGGCCCTGGCCGCCGCCGTGCCCGTCGCGGCGCGGCGGGCGTGCACCGCCGCGGCCTGCGCCTTCGCCGATCACCATCCGGCCGAGCACGATCGGCTCGGGCCGCTCGTGCGAAGGCGGCGCGAAACCGGCCACGATCTCCTTCGGAATCTCGTTCTTGGTCAGCCGCTCGATGTCGCGCAGGAAACCGTTCTCGTCGACGCACACCAGCGAGATCGCCTCGCCCTGCGTGCCGGCGCGGCCAGTGCGGCCGATGCGGTGCACGTAGTCTTCGGGCACGTTCGGCAACTCGAAGTTGACGACGTGCGGGAGCTGGTCGATGTCGATGCCGCGGGCGGCGATATCGGTCGCCACCAGCACCTGCAGGTCGCCCTTCTTGAAGTCGGCCAGGGCCTTGGTGCGCGCGGTCTGGCTCTTGTTGCCGTGGATCGCCATCGCGCTGATGTCCTGCTTGAGCAGGTGCTCCACGAGCCGGTTCGCGCCGTGCTTCATGCGCGTGAACACCAGCACCTGATGCCAGTCGTTTTCCTTGATGAGGTGGACCAGCAGGTCTTTCTTCATCTCGCGGCCGACCGGGTGCACCTTCTGCGCCACGAGATCCGAGGTCTGGTTCCGGCGCGCCACTTCGATGAGCACCGGCGCGTTCAGCAGCCGATCGGCGAGCGCCTTGATCTCGTCGCTGAAGGTGGCCGAGAACAGCAGGCTCTGCTTCTTCTGCGGCAGAACCGCGAGCACTTTCTTGATGTCGTGGATGAAGCCCATGTCGAGCATGCGGTCGGCTTCGTCGAGCACGAAGATCTCGACGTGCGAGAGGTCGAGCGTGCGCTGGCCGTGGTGGTCGAGCAGGCGCCCCGGCGTGGCGACGAGGATGTCGACGCCGCGGCGCAGCTTGTCGACCTGCGGCTGCATGCCGACGCCGCCGAACATCACCATGCTCGTGAGCTTGGAGTGCTTGCCGTAGGTGCGCACGCTCTCTTCGACCTGCGCCGCGAGTTCGCGGGTGGGAGTAAGGATGAGGCAGCGGATCGGCAGCTTGCCCTTGGCGTCGCGCACGGCCGGCGTGGCCATGAGGCGATGCAGCATCGGCAGCACGAAGCCGGCGGTCTTGCCGGTGCCGGTCTGCGCGCCGCCCATGACGTCGCCCCCCGAGAGCACGGCGGGAATGGCTTGCGCCTGGATCGGGGTGGGCGTGGTGTAGCCCGCTTCGTGCACGGCACGCAGCAGCGGCTCGGCCAGGCCGAGGGTATCGAAGGACATGAGAACTACCTTGGAAGATCTGGCCTCTAGCCCGCGGAGCGGGAGCCAGTCGAAGGCAGACGAATGAGTGTGAGTCGGAAGCGACTGCGCCGGCGCTGACTGGATAGGTGGCGACGCGACCACTATTCTATGTCGAGGCGCTTTCGTGCCGCACCCGAGCAACTTCCACCTTTTACAAAAATGGCCGCAGCAAAAATCCAGGACCGAACGAAATTCCTCGGCGGACCCTGGGATGTCGTCAAAGGCAAGAATCCGGTGCTGAGCAAGGGCTTGTTCAAGCCGCCGATGGATCCTCTGGTCGATCAGTACGACAAGCACAAGGCGGAGTTCGACAAGCTCAGGATGAAGAAAACGGAGCTGAAGGCTCTCATCACCAGCATGACCGCCAAGGTCGTACCGGCGACCACCAACCTGACCAAGCTCTCCGAGGAGAGTGGCAAGGCGGCGAAGGACATCTCCGCAAGCTCTGCGAAGCACGGAGAGACGCTGAACAAGTACAACGAGAGCGACGACCCGGACACCAAGGGCGTCTACGGCGCGCTCACCGCGCTGGCCGACGATTGCACCGCCAACGCGGCGATGTACAAGACCATCGGCGAGAAGATGTCGTCGACGATGACCGAGTTCGCCGGCATCGTGAAGAAGACCGCCGCCGACTACAAGTCCGGCGCCGACGCGATCGAGGCCAAGGTGAAGAAGCTCGAAGCCGACATGAACGGCCTCGACGACCAGATGCGCAAGCTGGCGAAGAACTACCAGGACATCGCGATCAAGGCAGACAAGGACGACACCGCTGACTCGATCAGAGGGTTCCTGACCATGCTGCCTTAGCGGCTGGCTCGCCTTCGGCCAGGTCGCCGACCGGGCTGACCTTCGCCGAGGTGACAATACCGCCATCGGCCCCGGGTTCTCCGGTGCGCCCCGACCCGAAACACCAAGGCAGTCATGGCTCAGTACGTCTTCACGATGAACCGCGTGGGCAAGATCGTTCCGCCCAAGCGGCAGATTCTCAAGAACATTTCTCTCTCGTTCTTTCCTGGCGCCAAGATCGGCGTGCTCGGCCTCAACGGCTCGGGAAAGTCGACGCTGCTCAAGATCATGGCCGGTATCGACCACGACATCGAAGGCGAGGCTACGCCGATGCCGGGGCTGAAGATCGGCTACCTGCCGCAGGAGCCGGTGATGGACCCCGACCAGACCGTGCGCCAGGCGGTGGAAGAAGGCATCGGCGGCGCTCTCGCGGCGAAGAAACGCCTCGACGAGGTGTATGCCGAATACGGCGAGCCCGACGCCGACTTCGACAAGCTCGCCGCCGAACAGGCCGAACTCGAAGCGACCATCGCCGCGGCCGGCAGCGAGAACACCGACATGCAGCTCGAGATCGCGGCCGATGCGCTCCGCCTCGCGCCGTGGGACGCGATCGTCGGCAAGCTCTCGGGCGGCGAGAAGCGCCGCGTGGCACTCTGCCGCATGCTGCTCAGCAAACCCGACATGCTGCTGCTCGACGAGCCCACCAACCATCTCGACGCCGAATCGGTCGACTGGCTCGAGCAGTTCCTGGCGCGCTATCCGGGCACGGTCGTGGCCATCACCCACGACCGGTACTTCCTCGACAACGCGGCCGAGTGGATCCTCGAGCTCGACCGTGGCTCGGGCATTCCGTACAAGGGCAACTACTCGACCTGGCTCGAGCAGAAGGAAGCCCGCCTCGAGCAGGAGCAGAAAACCGAAGACGCGCGCACCAAGGCGATGAAGAAAGAGCTCGAGTGGGTGCGCCAGAACCCGAAGGGCCGCCAGGCCAAGAGCAAGGCGCGCATGGCGCGCTTCGAGGAACTCTCGGATACCGACTATCAGAAGCGCAACGAGACCAACGAGATCTTCATCCCGGTCGCCGACCGGCTCGGCCACGAGGTGATCGAGTTCAACAACGTCAGCAAGAGTTTCGGCGATCGTCTTCTCATCGACGACCTCAGCTTCAAGGTTCCGGCCGGCGCCATCGTCGGCATCATCGGCCCGAACGGCGCCGGCAAGTCGACGCTGTTCCGGATGATCGCCGGCAAGGAAAAGCCCGATAGCGGCATCGTGAAGATGGGCTCGACCGTGAAGATGGCGTTCGTCGAGCAGAGCCGCGAGGAGCTCGAGAACGACAAGACCGTCTGGCAAGACGTTTCGGGCGGCCTCGACAACCTGATCGTCGGCAAGTTCGTGATGCCGAGTCGGGCCTACCTCGGCAAGTTCAATTTCAAGGGCAACGACCAGCAAAAGCTCGTCGGCAATCTTTCCGGCGGCGAGCGCGGTCGGCTGCATCTGGCCAAGACGCTGATTGCCGGCGCCAACGTGCTGATGCTCGACGAGCCGTCGAACGACCTCGACGTGGAAACGCTGCGCGCGCTCGAAGACGCGCTGCTCGAGTTCGCCGGCACCATCATGGTCATCAGCCACGACCGCTGGTTCCTCGACCGCATCGCCACCCACATCCTGGCCGCCGAGGGCGACTCGAAATGGACCTTCTTCGACGGCAACTACCAGGAGTACGAAGCCGACAAGAAGAAGCGTCTCGGCGAAGAAGGCGCCAAGCCCAAGCGGCTGCGCTTTCGGCCGATGCACTGAGGCAAAGCATGCTGGTCGCGATGTCGCAGCGTTCCCGCGCCGTATCCCGTGCCGGCGCAGCGGGCCGCGCCGCCGCCGCCGTCTTGGCCGCCGTGGCATTGGCCAGCTGCGCGACGCTGCCCGAGCCCGCCGTGCGCAGCGCCGCTGCGGCGCAGGCGCCGCGCGTGGCGGCAACCGCACCGGCCGCATCGAGCGCGTCACCGGCGTCACCGGTACCGTCGGCCTCGGGCCCCGTTGCCACCGCGCCGGGTGGCGCGGTGCCCACGCCGCGGCCGCCGGGCACGCCTTCGGCCGCGGCGCCCGTGAGCCCGCTGCGGCCCTTTGCCGAAGTGATCCGCGACGCGCGTCGCACCGAAGGCGTGCTCGCCTTCTGGCAGAAAGACGACCGCGTGTGGATCGAGTTGCGGCCACAGGATTTCGACCAGCCCTTCATGCTCGCCAGCAAGCTCAAGTCGGGCATCGGCGAGCGCGGCTTCGCCGGCGGTTCGGCCCAAGACACCGGCGTCGTCGAGTTCCGCCGCGTCTACAACCAGGTGCAGCTGGTGTGGCGCAACATCGGCTACACGGCAGCGGCCGGCAGCCCGGAAGCGCTGGCGGTGAAGGCGGCTTTCTCGCCGAGCCTGCTGGCCAGTGCGTCGGTGCTGAGCCAGCCCGACCCGGAGCGCAAGGCGGTGCTGGTGGAAGCGAACGCGCTGTTCATGGGTGACCTGCTCGGCCTCGGCGTCGAGCTGCAGCGCGCCTACCGGCAGGGCTACTCGTTCGATGGTCGGAACTCCGCGATCGTCGCCGCGCGGGCGACACCCGATGTGTTCGTGCTCGAGGTGCTGAGCCACTTCGCCACCGCATCCATCGCGGCGCCGCAGTTCGGCGCGCCGCCGGGCTTCCCTCAGCCCACGACGCCGCGCGTGCTGCCCGACGCGCGCAGCCTGTTCCTCACTGTGCATCACTCGCTCGCGCGGTTGCCTGCCGAGCCGATGCCGAGCCGGCGCGCCGACCCGCGCATCGGCTACTTCGAGAGCAGCCGGGTCGACTTCAGCAACGACACGCAGCGCCGCTCACGCGAGCGCTTCGTCAACCGCTGGCGCCTCGAGAAGAAAGACCCGGCCGCCGAGCTTTCGGAACCGGTCAAGCCGATCGTCTTCTGGATTGACCGCACGGTGCCGCTGAAGTACCGCGCCACGGTTCGCGCCGGCGTGCTCGAGTGGAACAAGGCGTTCGAGAAGATCGGCTTCAAGGACGCGATCCACGTCGAGCAGCAGGCCGACGACGCGAGCTTCGACACGCTCGATCTCGACCGAGCGTCGATCCGCTGGATGACCAACGCCTCGCCGGTCTTCTCCGCCACCGGCCCGAGCACGGTCGATCCGCGCAGCGGCGAGATCATCGGCGCCAGCATCGCGATCGAGAGCCTGCCACTGCAGGATCTGCGCTACTACCGCTCGCAGATCCTCGCCAGCAACGCCCTCGAGGGCGGCAACCCCTTCGGCAATGCCGAACTCACGGTGGAGCAGCGCGCCATGCTCATGACCGGGCAGGTGTGCACCTTCGCCGAGGGCGAGGCGCAGCAGATGAGCTACGCCTCGGCGGTGCTCGAGGCGCGCGGCGAGATGGTGCCGGGCAGCCCCGAAGCCGAAGCCTTCGTGCAGGCTTACGTGAAGGAAACCACGATGCACGAGGTCGGCCACACGCTCGGCCTGCGGCACAACTTCCGGGCTTCGCGCGCCTACACGCAGAAGCAGCTCGCCGATCCGGAATTCACGCGAGAGCACGGCATCACCGGCTCGGTGATGGAGTATTCCGGCATCAACCTGAACGGCCCGAACGAGCCGCGCGAACGCTACGGCACGCCGTTCAACGTGACGCTCGGGCCGTACGACTTCTGGGCCATCGAGTACGGATATCGGCCCGTGCCGCCGGGCTCGTCGGCCGCCGATGAGAGCGCCATGCTCGCGCGCATCGCCGGGCGCAGCGCCGAGCCGCTGCTGGCCTACGGCTCCGACGAAGACGCCTTCCTCGGCATCGACCCCGAGACCCTGCAGTTCGACCTCGGCGACGACCCGGTCGCCTTCGCCAAGAAGCGGATCGCGATCGCTGAAGATCTGCTGCGCCGGCAGGAGACGCGCCAGCTCCGTGGCGACGACGACTACAGCATGCTCAAGCGCTCGGTCAGTGCCGCCATCGGCGACGCGGCCAACGCAGCCGGCGTGCTGGCGCGCCAGATCGGCGGCGTGCGCACCGTTCGAGACGCTCCGGCGACCGGTCGCGACCCACTGGCGCCGGTGCCGGTGGCCGAGCAGCGCGAAGCGCTTGCGGTGATCACCGACCGCCTTCTTTCCGCCGACGGATTTCGTGTCTCACCCGCATTGCAGCGGAAGCTCGGCACCGACTTCAGCGAGCGCTGGGAGGCGCTCACCGGCGGCCAGGGCTCGGCGCAGACCGACTACTCGCCGTCTCAGCAACTGCTCGGTCTGCAACGCGCCTTGCTCTCCGTGATGATGAGCGACACGCTGGCCACGCGCCTGCTCGAGAGCAGCGAGAAAGCACCCGCCGGCCCCGGCCGTGCGCTGCGCATGCCCGAGCTCTACGAGCGGCTGACGGGCGCGGTGTGGAGCGAGCTCGCCGGCCGCGGCGACATTCCCCGGCAGCGGCGCGAGGTGCAGCGCGACCACGTCAACCGCATCGCGGCCATCGTGCTGCGGCCGGGCGGCGCGAGCCGGGCCGACACGCGCAGCGTGATGCGGGTGCAGGCGCGGAGCCTGCTCGAGCGACTGCGCGCGGCGAAGTCGCGGCCCGGCCTGAGCGTCGAGGCGCGGGCCCACGTGGCCGACAGTGCCGACACGCTGGAGCAGGCGCTTTCCGCGCGACTGCAACGCGCCGGAGCTTGAGGCAGCGCTTCGTTGGAACCGGCGGTACGCGCCGGGCGCAAGACGATCACTGCACGCGCTGCGGCTGCACGGCCACCGCCGCGGCGGTGGCCGTGACGACGTTCTGACGGAGGCCGATGACCGTCACCGCGGGCAGCATCACCCCATGCGTGGTGGCGGCCGTCGGGTGGCGCGTGCCCACCAACTCCGAGCCGATCGCGGCCGTGCCGCCGATGAGCAGAACGAAGGTCAGGGCGGTCGAGAGGATGGTGTCGGTGGTCATGGTGTGGCTCCTTCGAGAGACGCGCCGGCTGGTGCGTTGGAAGCCAATGTAGGCAGCGAGCCCGGTCGCCGAAAGCAGCTTGCGACGAAGCGCGGCAACGCGCAGACGAGACGCCGACCGACGCGACAGGCGGGAGTGCCTAAGCCGGCCGACCGACGCGCGGCCGAGGCTCCGGCGTCTCGGATTGCCAGGTTTCGTCGAACAGCGAAGGCTTGAACACCACCGATTCGCTGCGGTCGTTGACGGCCCAGATCTGCAGCGCGCGTGCCGACATCGGCTTGGCGAACAGGAAGCCCTGCAGCTCGTCGCACTTCATGTCGATCAGCACCTTCTGCTGGCGCGGGTTCTCGACGCCTTCCGCCACGACCTTGAGGCCGAGTGCGTGGGCCAGCTTGATGACCGCGTCGACCACGGCGCGTGCATCGGCGCTGTGCTCGAGGTCCATGATGAAGCTGCGGTCGATCTTGAGTTCTTCGGCGGGCAGCTTCCTCAGGTAGGCCAGGCTCGAGTAGCCGGTGCCGAAGTCGTCGATCGAGAGATGCGTGCCCAGTTCGCCGAGCCGTCGAAAGGTCGACTGCGTGGTCTTGGTGTCTTCCATCGCTGCCGACTCGGTGATTTCGCAGGTGAGCAGCGAAGGATGGATGCGGTGCGCCTGCAGCGCGCCGGTGATGCGCTCGACGATGTCGTCCTGCCGCATCTGGTGCACCGAGAGGTTGATCGCCACGCGCATGCGCAGGCCCTTCTCGCGCCACTGGCGGCTTTGCCGGCAGGCGTCTTCGATGACCCAGTTGCCGATGGCGACGATCAGCCCGAAGCGCTCGGCGATGGGGATGAAGGTGTTGGGCAGCAGCATGCCGCGCGTCGGGTGCTTCCAGCGCAGCAGCGCCTCGACGGCCGTGACCTTGCCGCTCCGCGCGTCCATCTTCGGCTGGTAGAAAAGCTCGAACTCCTTGTTCGCCACCGCCTTGCGCAGATCGCGCAGCAATTCGAACTGCGCCTCGGAGTCGGCGTCCATCGCGGTCGAATAGAAGGTGTGCCTGGAGCCGCCGGAGCGCTTCGACGAATACATCGCTGCGTCTGCGCGCGCGATCAGCTTGGCGTGGCTGCAGCCGTCGGGGTACATGGCGATGCCCACCGAGCACGAAATCATCACCTCGCGACCCTCGGCCGTGTACGGGTGCGAAAGGCCCTGGATCAGCCGCTCGGCCACGTTGGCGATGCCTTCCTGCGCACCCACGTTGTTGAGCAGGAGCAAGAACTCGTCGCCGCCCACGCGCGCGACCACGTCCTTGCCGCGCGAAAGCGTCTTCAGCCGCTGACCGACCTGCTCGAGCACGAGGTCGCCGATGGAGTGGCCGTACGTGTCGTTGACCGGCTTGAAGCCGTCGAGGTCGATGAACAGCAGCGCGAGCCGGGTCGAACTCGCGTCGGCTTTGGTGGCGGCGGCGGCGAGGCGGTCTTCGAAGTACACGCGCGTCGGCAGCTGGGTCAGGCTGTCGACGGTGGGCACGATCGCCGCAGCAGATCGGCGGTTCGAGGGCTCGCGCTCGGGGTCGTGCTCGGGCGTGCCGCCCTGGCCGAGCGTGTGCAGCATCAGCAGGGTCATGCCACAGAGCGCAGCGAGCAGCAGCGCCTCTCCCCAGGCGAACACCGGCACGGCGGCGTCGTCGTGGATCGAAGCGGCCAGTGCCAGCACACCGGCACCGAGCATGGCACTGGCGATGCGCGCGGCGCGGGCCTTCGGACTCGGCTTGAACTCGAGCGCGATCACCACCAGCGCGCTCGAGAGCACGAAGATCGCGAGGCCGGGGCCCCACGGGCCGGCGGCCAGCGTGGCGCGGAACAGGCCGGGCGTGGCGAAGAGCGAATGGGCATAACCCACCGTCAGCGTGACGAGCGTCAGGCCGCCGAAGGCAGGGATGGTCTTGCGGCTGGCGGCCATCGCCGTCACTGCAGCAATTGCCGCCAGCGTCACGGCGAGCGCGGCTGCGATGAGAGCGATCCCGGGAGGCCAGCTGCCGGAAGGCGCGGTGGTCTCGAGAAAGTGGCCGGGCCACCAGACACCCGCGCCGGTGAGGAGCACGCCGCAGGCCTTCAGGCGATGCGAGAGCGGCCTGGCTCGAGTGCGAGCCGCACACAACGTCTGCGAACCCAGCCACAACAGCAACGCGCTGATCGCGAACCCGGCGAAGCCGGGCAGCAGCCGTTGGCTATCGAAAAGATCCATGAAGACCGGTTCGCTCGTTCCGCTTGGGGTTCGCGTGTGATCCCCCCGCGGGAGCACCGACCCTCTCATTTC
>Ga0209511_1001173_pt1 | contig 23983 bp, 19 predicted proteins | sample SSSSmetaG_FD_184141 | JGI IMG/M metagenome (GOLD analysis project Ga0209511, IMG submission 184141) | Glacier valley bacterial and archeal communities from Borup Fiord, Nunavut, Canada, to study Microbial Dark Matter (Phase II) - ​SSSS... | ecosystem: Environmental > Aquatic > Freshwater > Ice >... | reverse complement strand
TACGAGCGGATTTTGCGCCCTTTGTCACGGGGTCTAGCTTTTTGTGAGCCGGAAGAATTATCAGCCCAAGTATTACTCACTTTAATATTGGATAACGCTACAAAACCCTGGAATCTTCAGGTTGACACTTTTAAAGGTGGAATGAGTAAAGTTTTGATAGAGCCGATTGCCCGTTGGTTACAGTCGCAAGGCGCACATCTCAAGACCCATAGCCCTCTGCGGAATATTCGGCTTGATAACGCTACTGAATATAGTAGCGGAAATATAACTGGCTTTGAGTTGGAAAATGGCGAAGTTTTGCAAGGAGACGTGTATGTCTCGGCCCTACCACTAGAGGTATTGCAAAAACTTATTCCGGCTAGGCTAAGTCAACTTCCCTATTTCGACAAGATTTTGCGCCTGGAAACTGTACCCGCCACCGCCGTCCAACTTTGGTTTGACCGAACTTTTATAAGCCGTGATGAGTTTATCTTTTTAAGCAACAGTCCGGTAGTGGTATTGCAGGATGAGTCGCGAATAACTTTTCCCTATGTAGGTAGCCGCATTTCTTGCCAGATTACTGATAGGAAAAAAGATGATTATTCTGACCAACAGTTAATTGATTTGGCTCTGCGGGAAATTCAACGCTTCATCCCAGCCAGTAATACCGCCCAGTTCCAAAAGGCGGTGGTGGTACGGCATCGAGCCATCGCTATAAAACCCGGCGTTCAACGACTACGCCCTCGGCAAACTTCACCGGTGCCAAACTTCTTCTTGGCTGGAGATTATACTCGCCAGAATTGGTTTACCACCATGGAAGGGGCCACCATTAGTGGCGAACGGGTCGCCGCCGGAGTTTTGCAACACAATTGGCCTACATCCTCAGTAATCGAGGATATGCCAGAAATCATATATCAGAGTTAAAAACTTTAGAGCTTTTTTAAGCCGGGGATAAGAAATTGAATGAAATATTAAGCCTAGCCCAGGATGAAAAATCAGCCCAGCAAATGGCGGAAGAATGTTTGAGTTCTTTTGATGAGGTCGTAAACCTTTTCCAGCCAAAGTTGCAAAAATTTATCTACTCGATAGTTGGGGAAACCGAGTTAGCCTACGACCTCACCCAGGACACCTTTTTAGCAGCTTTTAGCCACCTGCAAAACCAGGTTCAACAATTTACTTCCTCGCTTGCACTGGTTGAACCGTCACATAAATTTAACTTATCCTCCTGGCTTTACACTATCGCCCACAACAAGGCTATTGATGCAGTGCGCCGTCGCCGTAATACATTTTATACGAGTTCGGAGGCTCTTATGGATTACAAACTTTGCTCACCGACTGCCCAAGCTGACAAGAATGTTGAAGCAAGGATTATTGCGCGAGAAGAGCTGGAACAGGCTATCAAGAAAGTAGGTCGGCCTAAACTTAACTACTTTTTGATGTATCATAATGGCTTTTCATATCAGGAGATTGCCGAAATTTTTGGGACTTCCCTCTCCATAGTTAAAGGTAAAATTTTTAGAGCTAAAAAAAGTTTGCGCGAGGCTCTAAGCGAAAAAAGTCCGCTATTATCTGTGGCGTAACTGAAATTAATAAAAGACAAGGAAATTTTATGTCAGACCCTCTAAACATCCTGAAATACGAGCATGATAAGATTGACGATATTTTTACCTATTTTGCTCAGGCCACTTTTCCCACTCAATTTCAGCAGCTTTTTGATGAGCTTCAGCATAGACTAGTGACCCATTTTCAGGTTGAAGAAGAAATGTTTTTTTCGATTTTAGAGAAATACCCGGAAATCTCGCCAAGCCTGTCAGAAACCAATGATCAGCACAAGCTTATCAAAGAAAAATTAGCTGACCTAACCATCCTTAATCCTGCGTCTTCGGCCTGGAGTCAGGGAATAACTCAGTTGCGTTTGGCTATAACAAATTATATTACGGAACAAGAAAACCGTTTATACGCACTATTGCGCCAGTTAGTGAGTGAACGGGAGTTAGCCGAACTTGGTCGCAGACTGATGTTTACTAAAAGTAATTCCTTGCAACCTGTCAGATAGTTGGCTACTTTACAATATCCCGTTGCTGGAAACGGAAAGCCGCACCCGCCACAAACACCCCACTAATAGACAGCATTACTAGAATCACCGACCAATCCGGGCCAGTGACAATTGGCTTTCCATATTCCCGAAAGACCGACAGGTTTATTAACCACTCCGGCAATTTTAGCAACGCCCCCAACAAATCCGCCATATAACTGATTATCACCAACCCACTAAGCATCGCCACCGCTATACCGGGTTGCAAGGCACTCAGCAGAAAACCGATACCCGCAATAATAATGCAGAGTATCCACAGCCCCAAAAAAGCCACCAATACATTAGCGGTATTCACTTGGACGTTACTAAAGATAGTCATTAGCGCGAAAATCAGCCCGGTAATAGTTATCATAATCGCTGAAGCGGTTATCGTTACTAGAAAGCGGGTAAGTAACAATCGCCAGCGTGGTTCGGGGGCACTCAAAATCAGTTCTAACCGACCCTCATTCTCCTCCCCACTCCAGCCCGAAACCTGTGTTACAGCATAGGCCGCGTAAAGCACTATTGCTCCGACAAAAAACGACAGATGGATTAAGGACTCGTTGCTGGAGTCAATAAAGATGCCTAAACTTTTGTAAATATCAGTTTTTGCCAACTCCAAAAGACTTTCCCGCATACCATTAAGCGACCCAAGAATAATAACTTCATAGATTGAAATCCCCAAGCCCCAGATAATCGCCCCTGGCAAAGCCGCCCTTAACCCGAACAGATAACTATTACTCAACCAGAGCGATTTAGGTTCAGTGCTTCTACGCTCGGTTTTCATTGCTACCCCGTCCCCCACCAGCTGGAAATAGCTATTGTGGTCACGGTTATAGTACATATATAGAGCCGCCAGCAGCAGTGGTACATTAAGCCCTCCTACCAATAACAAAGCCCCCCAATTGGTGCCAATTGTTACCGAGAGTGGCTTGCTCAGGTTGTAGTAATAAAAAGGTGAAAGATAGTGCATCCACCCCAAGCCTGAGATTGTATCGCCGATAGTATTCATAAAGTAGGTTGCCGCCATAAGACCGCCAGCCCACCCTGCGGCAGCCCGCCGAGTGGTCAGTTGCCCAAAAATAAGTCCCAGCGTGCCAAAAAAGAGGGCTACCAGCGATAGATTCAAATAAGCTACCAGCCCATTCAAGGCATTAACATCACTCTTGGCGGCTACCGCTCCTGCCAGCAATCCTAACCAGGTCAGGAACATTATTCCCAAAATCGCCACCAACATTCCGGCCCATTTCTGCAACATTACCGAAATTCGTGAATGGGGCGTACTCAGCAACACATCCAGTGAGCCTTTTTCCTCCTCGCCCCGAATAGTACCGCTTCCCAGCAAAAGGGCATAAATACCAACCAGAGCCGGAGTTGTTCCCAAAAGGCGTACGGTAATAAACCCACCATAAGTATCTAAATCATAGGTTTTACCAACTAAAAAACTAAAGGAGTCCATAAGTTTCTTGAAGCTGGCAATTTGCTCGGCCCGGTCAGCACCCCCCACAATGGCGGTATAGGCCGCCCCGGTGGATATTGTTAACAAGGTCAGCCCAATTCCCCAAATCAGAATTGACAGACGCTGAAGCCGCAAAGTTTTTCTAAAAATATACATAGCCCACCTCCTATTTGACCGCTTCCGGCACACGGTAATAGTTGAGGAAAATTTCTTCCAACGACGGTTCACGACTGACAAAGTTAACCAGGTTATAATGTGAGGCAATTTTGACAATCTGGTCAAAAGCTTCCGCCTTAACGACGCACCGCAAGATAGCGGGGTTGCCATCATTCTCTACCTGGGTCACGCCTAGCACTTGCTTTATTTCGTCCACCGGGGCGGGGCCAGAAAAAGTTAGTTCTAGTTGGTGGCTCTTAATCCCGGTTAACTCCGCAATATCCCCGACCTTAATCAACTGCCCCTCCCGAATAATACCCACCCGGTCACAAATTTTCTCTACCTCGCTTATAATATGGGAGGAGAAAAAAGCCGAGCTACCAGCTTCGCGGGCTTCCTGCAACATTTTGTAAAATTCCTGCTGGTTGAGGGGGTCAAGGCCACTGGTGGGCTCATCCAGAATCAACAAATGGGGTTGGTGCATCAAGGCTTGAATAATCCCTACCTTTTGTTTGTTCCCCCGCGAGTATTGCCGGAACTTTTTGCCCATATCCAGTTCCAGCCGTTCCGCCATAACCACAATTTTCTTCCAGTCTACCCCGCCTCGTAAATTAGCAAAATATTTTAGGGTTTCGGCCCCGGTTAAAGTTGGATAAAGCGAAAACTCACCCGGCAGATAACCAATATGTTTATGGATTTCCACGCTATCATGCTGGCTATCCAAACCCAACACCAGAGCCCGCCCGCTATTAGGCTTAATCAAATTGAGCAGTAGGCGGATAGTGGTGGTTTTGCCCGCGCCGTTCGGCCCCAGAAAGCCAAAAATTTCTCTCTCGCCTATCTGTAAATCCAGTTCGGTTATACCCCGACTGCGCCCATAATTTTTAGTAAGTTTTTCAGTTTGTATCGCAAAATTTGAGCTTGTGGCAACTGTGTGGTTATTATTATTGTGTATCACTTTTTGCGTTTCGGTTTTTTGCATTTCCATACTCACTACCTCCTCTGAAAATCTAAAATTGAGTATCTAAAATTTAAAATCCTTCCCTTGACCTTCGACTTTTGACTATTTAGTGACGACTGACCACCGACCCTAACGATAAATGCCGTGCTTTAGCAATTCAAAAATCTCGGCAACCTCTACCAGAACGGTTGGCAACATTGCAGGGTCGAAAGGTTTACTACCGATTCGGTGCAAAAGCTGTTGCTGATAGCCCTCCATCGCCCAACGCACCAGTTGATAAGCCTTCTCAGGTGATACATCCGGGCGTAAATATTCCCGGTTTAGCTTCGCCATTACCTGATGATAAACCTCCCAACCTTTTTCCAGGTACTCTTTCAATAAACGATAGTAAAGCGGGTGGGTGGGGTTGGTAGCCATTAGCTGAAAAAGGGCAAATTCGTGGGGATATTCAGATTGAAGCTGCACTTTTCTTAAAATATAAGCTTTTAAAATTTCAAAAAAATCTTCACCTAGCTTATCCTCTGGCAATTCAAGTGCTGCCAATACTTCTTCATAGCTAAGGTCTACTATATAACAAAATAATTCTTCTTTGCTAGAGAAATATTTGAACAGTGTGCCTTTGCCAATTCCCGCCCGCTCCACAATTCGGTTGGTAGAGGCCAATTCGTAACCATATTCAACAAACTCTTCCAGGCTGGCCTTGACAATCGCCTGTTGTTTTTCGTTTTCGAGTTTTAGAAAGTGTTCTAAAGCCATTTATTTCCACAATTGTCCCGATTTAGCTTCATGACCACTTGGTCACGCAACTATCTTACTCCCACTTTTAGCAAATTACAAGCCCTTTTTATGAGTTGAGTAATCGGAATTGGCAGGGGCCCTCACCAGCCTAGTTATTGCCAGTTATTTTTATTGCCACAAAAAGAATTAAAGGTTTAAATGCCAAACTAAGCAGTTAAATTGGCTGTTCAAGGTGTTTGGGGAAAAGCGGTTTCAGGTAAGTAGCAATAATACTGGCAGAGAGCATCATAATCAAACCATAAAGGGCCGGGGCAAGGGAAGCACCTTTGGGCAAAAAATTAAGGGCTAAAGTTGTTGCAATTCCAAATTCCCGCATGCCAGTGCTGAAAACCAGGGCTACCAGATTTGAAGGTCTGCGCCCACTAAAATACCAGATTAGCAGGCCCAGCAAATAACCGCCCAGGTTAAACACTAGACAGGCCACCGCCACCCACACTACCTCAAGGTTAAGCGAAAAACCACTAATACTGCCACCTACAATAAATATCAGCAGGACAACCGCCAGGGCCGATAGCCCCCCCGCCTCAGTTTCATAGTTTTCCAGCTGTTTGTAACGAGTACGTAACCCGCTGGTTGCCAGAAAGGGTAGGGTAATTACTAATCCGAGTTCCAGCACCATCCCGCCCAGGTCAAGCGGGATGCTTCTACCCAAAAATACCTCTAACCAGAGCGGAGCCAGGAAGGTGGAGAGGAAGATTGAAAAAGCCATCAAACGAGTGGCTAGAGCCTGGTTTCCACCACCTAGCATGGTCATCAAGGCCGAAGTAATTTCAGAAGGGGCTACTGCCAGAGCCAATAACCCTATCGCCAGGGGAGTATCGGGTAAAAAGTAATAGAGTAGCCAGCCTAATAAGGGTAACAGGCTCAATTGTAAGGCCAGGGTAATAAAGGTCAAACGGATAGTTCCTTGCCAGGAGAGAATTTGGGGAAGGGATAAAGTAAGACCACTTCCAGCCATCATCAATGCCAGCAGAAAAGGGGTGAGTGGGCTCAGAAAGTTAGAAACCGGGGCGGCAATAAAGCCAAGCACACCCGCTAGACTAATCAACCATACCAAATTGTTAGTAATAAAGTTAGCGTTTTTCTTTAGCAATTATCTGAAACTACCCCCGTTAAAGAGCAAAAGTTAGCTGTTTTTCGGCATCCTTCTTTTGGGTTGCGCTCCTATCCTATCATAAAATAGATAAAACCGATTTGTAATATTTGAGAGAATTATCACCTTAGCCAATTACAAAAATCTATAATTGTGGTAGGATTTGACGGGGTTACATTTATGAAAGAAAGAGAATATAAAGGTACAGTTACCAATTTTTAGAACTATAAGCCAGTCTAAATATTACCAAAAATATCTGTTAGCTATTCCCCTGATTGAGCTGGTGTTCAGTCTGGCAATGCTGGGGGCGGCTCTACCCTATCTGGCGAATTTCGTCAAAACAATGGCAACCACCTCCCTCTGGAACGATGAACTATATTCGATTGTCCACTTCAGTGGGCGCGGGCCTTTCACCACCTTGACCGATTACCACGTGCCCAACAACCATATCTTTTTTAATCTGCTTAATTCCTTAACCCCTGGGGCGGGAAGTTTTGAGCCCTGGCGGGGGCGGTTGTGGTCGTTTGGGGCGATTGCTATGCTGCTAGGGTTAATTCTTTACGAGTTTTTTCGTCGTCGTCACTATTTAGCGGGGGCTTTAGTTTTTCAGATAGTCGCGGTAAATTATGTGCAACTGGATTTGGATTTGCAGGGGCGGGGTTACGCTATTCTGGCTCTATGTGGGGTAGGGTTAACTTTTGCTTTGTGGCGTTATCTGGAACAACCCACTAAAAAATGGCTTATCACAATGCTGGTGCTGACGGTACTTGGAACCTGGACAGTCCCCACCTTTATTTTTTTTGCAGGCCCCTTGCTTTTGCTGCTTTTTCTTTATCAAGCTAAACGCGAAATCTTTATTATTGGACTAATTACTGCTGGAATAATTGCTCTATTGTATTTGCCAGTGGTTGGCGAGGTAATTCACCAGAGCGCGACCTTTGCCGATAGCAATGGGCAGGAATATAGCACGGTAACGGCGGTTTTTACCACTCTGAAAGAATATTTATTCCATCCCTATGTTTGGGGAATCAAGTTTCGGGATGGGGTTGTATTTGCCTTGTTGGGAGGACTATTTCTGTTACCGCTGCTTACCCCTTTGCGGCAGGAAAACAAGGCTGAGATAAAAACCTTGCGGTTGTTAATTGGGGCAGTGGCTATCTTTTTCATTTTATGTCTGTTAATGGAAACGGTAGTTATCCGGGCTACCGCTTTTGTTGTCCTCCCAATGTTTCTTGGTTATATTTTTATCGCCAGTTTTTACTTCTACCAACCAAAGTTACAAAGTTTGCGCCCGCTTATAACCGTAATAATAGCGGTTTACTTTATTTTGCACAGCTTCCAGCAATTTAATAGCTTTCGTTTTACTCCAATCGAAAACTGGCTGGGGACGGCCCGCTATATTGAACGAACTTTTCCTAAAGGGACTGAGGTATATATAACTACTAGCGGAGCTGAATATCTTTCGGGTTATCTTAGCCCGGCCTATCCCCTTACTACCACCTTTGATGCTAAAAAGTTTGCCGAAGGACAAAGTGTGGCGGTAGATGCCAGGGTTTTTGCTAAAGAGCGGTTTAACCCTGCCAAATATTCTGATTTAAGTACCGAAGTTTTTATTTTCCAACGCTGGAGCGATTACCAGAAAGTGATGGTCACACCCCCTTCCGACCCCTATATTTTGTGGCTGGAGGCAGATGGCAAAGTGTTAAATCAGGATACATTTGATCGTAATAAAGCTACTCGTTGGACTGCCCAGAGTAATCAAAATGGTTTGCGAATTTATTTAAAGCCCGGTACAACTTATCGTTCGCTGTATATTTTAACCGGGAAAGAGGGAATGCCAGCTAATCTTCAGGTGCAGCTTGGCTTGCAAAATGGGCAGGTAGAACAACTTAAAGATGAAGCGATTGGCAAACACCTTGAAATGATAACCCTCTTTCTGGATAACCGGGCAGTAGAATACCTGGATCTAAAAACCTCCCCATCAAAAAATTTCTCGATTATCGAGCTATGGGCCTATCCCACCTAAAACTATATCCCGTTTATACCAATATAATACTTGTATCACGAAAAACGCCTTGTAAATTCAGTGCAAATCTCTATCGGGTCGAGCCTGGGTACAAATTATATTGGGGATGCCTTTATGGTAGTGGTGCTAGGTAGAGTTGGGCGGCTGCCGGGACAGTTGACAATATTACTCAAAATACAGTGCGGGAATACCTTTCGGTTTGATAGTTAAAAATACCTGAAGTTTATTAAAATTGCCGATTGACAAACTATGAATGATTTTTAAGCACAAGCAGTGCGTTGTCTAAAATTTGACATAACCCACCTTCAGCGTTTGAGATTACCTAATAAACATATTTTTTTAGGGCAACAAAGCATTCTTGAATAGCCCGCTTACTAATATCTGCTGCTGGAACGATTTGCTCAAAGCTATGAAAAGCTCCAGCATAGACATGCAACTCGGTTGGAATCCCAGCTTGCATCAAGCGCGTGGCGTACTCAATATTTTCGTCACGCACTATATCCAGTTGTCCGACCATCATATAAGCGGGTGGTAAACCTGTCAGGTCAGCGGCTCTGGCGGGTGTGGCATAGTACGAGATTTCATTTTCAACCTGATTGGCTAGATAAAGTTGCCAGCCTTTTCTTGAATTTGCCCTGTTCCAAATACGCTCATCATTAATAAGAGTGCTAGATGGGGTCATATGGCGGTCATCCAGACAGGCGTAAAGAGGCATTTGAAAAGCCAGGTGGGGGCCACCTCGGTCTCGTGCCATTAAAGCCACCGCCGCCGCAATACCGCCACCCGCACTTGCGCCAGCTATGGCTATCCTGTCAGCCTCAATTCCAAGTTTGGTTGAAGTATTAACCAGCCATTCAAGGGCGACATACACATCCTCAACTCCAGCGGGAAAGGGATATTCAGGGGCAAGCCGATAATCCACCGAAGCCACAATGCAGCCTGTAGCCCCAACAATATTCTCGCACCAGGCATCGTCCTGGTCAGGATGCCCGTATAAAACCCCGCCACCATGTATCCACAATATACAAGGTGATTTTTGGTTTGCTAAAGATGCTATCGGTTTGTATAGCCTTACTAACAATTTAGCTGGGCTGGTTGGGCCAGAGATGAAGCAATCCTGTATAGTTACCAAGCTGGAAGGCGGCAGCCTATTAATCTGCCATAGGGCCGCTCTGGCCTCACGCTTGGTAGGTATATCAACGGTTAAATCGCCCACAACAGGTCTGGCTTTAAATGTCGCAACTAATTCAGGGTCTAACATTTCTTCAATGGTTTTCATGGCTTATCCCAAATCAAGCTGGTTTACAAATCGAGCAAGGCACTGGATTGCAATAAAAGAGTTTGAAGTTGGGCTACCGCTATCTCCGCAGGTTCGCACTCAGTTTTTATTGATAAGGCTGCCGCCGTACCCGCCGCTTGCCCGGTTGCCATACAGCTAGGCGAAAGCCGGGTAGTAGCCAGAGCTTCATGGGAAGTAGAAATGCAGCGACCCGCTACCAACAGGTTACTAATCTTTTGGGGCAACAAGCAGCGATAGGGAATATCATAAGCCCCATCACCCGTCACCCAGACCGATTTATCCTGCTCGCCTGCTCCGGTGGGAGCGTGAATGTCTATGGGGTAGCCACTCCGGGCGATTACATCCTCAAAGCGGCGACCCTGCACTACATCGGTTGCCTCAAGGGTATATTGCCCCACAATACGGCGAGTTTCGCGGATTCCTATCTGGCTACCTACCTGGGAAATTGAGGCTTGTTCAAAACCGGGCAAGCGTTTGGTCATAAAATCTGCGATTTGTAAAACCTGTCGCCGCCCTAGCTCCTCGGCCTCGGTCAAAGCCTCCACATCCGTCCCATCCAGTCCCTGTATTCTGGTAGAATTAACCAGCACCTCGTCAGGGGCAGGGCCAGTAAAGAACAAAACCTCCTTGCGCGGAATTGGTAAATCGGCCTCCTGCCAGTGTTTGTAAAAGCCCATCACCCCCGACAGTGGTAAATCAGCCAATTCGCTAAAGGGAGTCTTGTGGTAAAACTCGTCCGGGTGCGTCAGCATATATTCTTTCACCTTAGCCAGATTAACGCCGCGCATCCGAAACTTCATGGTCATAGGTTGGGTCAGCTTATCCTCTTCGCGGCCTTGCAGAGTGGGTGCGCCCGAAAGATAGGCAATATCAGCATCGCCAGAGGTATCAATAAACACTGAGCCGCGCAGGTTAATTCGCCCGGATTTGCTGGTTAGCTGCACCCGCGTGATACGCTCACCCTGCACCTCCACCTCGTCTACAAAACTGTGGAGCAGGAGTTTTACCCCCGCCGCCCGCAACAAATCAAGCACCAGTACTTATATACTTCAGGACTATAGGGCGTGATGGTATTCACATAGCCTACGGTGTCCCGCACATGTCCCGGCGAGGCATTCATAGCTTTCAGGCGGGCCACGATTTCCTCGGCAATCCCGCCTATCACCTGCTTTCCCTCCAAAGTATGAAAGGTCATCCAGGGGTAAACCAGGGCGGCGGTGGACATACTGCCCAGGAAACCATAGCGTTCCACCAGAATACCACTAGCTCCCCCCCGTCCGGCAGCGAGGGCGGCATTAATTCCCGCCGGGCCGCCCCCCACAATCACCACCTCCGCCGAAAGCGTTCTTATATCTGCCACAATTCTTTCCTCCCCCTCTAAAAAGTTACTTCAGCCCGGTTAAGGCTACTCCTTCGATAAATCGTTTTTGAGCCAGGAAAAAAACCAGTAGTAGCGGTAAAGTTGCCATTACCGAAGCCGCCATCAGCAAATGCCAATCCGTGCCAGTCTGATCGGTAAAAGTGGAGAGAGCTAACGGCAGGGTATACAACTCTTTGGAACTGAGGTAGATTAACGGGTCAAAGAAATCGTTCCAACTATTCAGAAAGGTAAAAATAGAAAGAGTTGCCAGGGCCGGGATAGCCTGTGGCAACATAATCCGCCAGAAAGTTGTCCAGGGATTACAGCCATCAATTTTTGCCGCTTCATCCAACTCGCCCGGAATAGTGATAAAGAATTGGCGCAGCAGGAACACCCCAAACATCCCTCCTGCCCCCAGAATTGGCGGCACAATTAGCGGGAAATGGGTATTAGTCAGCTTAAAATTGGTCAAACCAATAAAGAGCGGAATAGCCGTAACCTCGGCGGGTATCATCATACTACTCAGCAAAACTACAAAAATCACATTCTTAAAAGGAAATCTAAGTTTGGCAAAGGCATAGCCCGCCAATGCCGCAAAGATAGCCGTGCCGACTGTGACCGTGACCGCGATGTAAAGACTATTGAAAAAATAAAGCTGGAAAGGCTGTCTCTCAAAAACTTTTGGATAATTATCCCAGACGATAGGGTCAGGAATCCATTGCGGTGGAAACACAAACACTTTGGTCTGGTCTTTAAGCGAGGTAGAAACCATCCACAGAAAGGGAATAACTACCAACAACGACACCAGCGACAATAGGGCATAGGTGGGCAGGGTTCTTAAAACTTTCCTGAAGGTTCGCCCGGAATTCGGGTTTCTTAACGACCCGCTATTACTGCTCATAATGCACCCACCGCTTTCGCATTTGCCACTGAAAGATTGTCAGCCCCAAAATAATGGCAAAAAGGATAAAGGCAATGGCCGAGGCATAGCCATAATCAAAGAACTGAAAAGCCTGCTTATAGATGTAGTAAACCATTACATAGGTGCTCGTTCCCGGACCGCCCCCCGTCATAACGTAGATTTGCCCAAAGATTTTGAGCGAACCAATGACCGTAATCGTCGTTGCCAGGAAAATTGAGGGGGTAATTAACGGCAGAGTTATACTCCGAAAGATACGCCAGGGTGAGGCTCCATCTACCCGCGCCGCGTCGTAGTACAACTGCGGTACATCGTGCAAGGCCGCCAGAAAGATAACCATATTAAGACCGACGTTTTTCAATACGCTAACGATAATTATTACCAGCATTGTCCAGTTCTCGCTATAGAGCCAGGCAGGGCCCTGTATCCCGAACAGTTTCAAGAACTGGTTTATCAGCCCTGCGTCGGTGGCGAAAATATATTTCCAGACGATTACCCACACCACAATTGAGGTTACTACCGGGGTAAAAATAATCGTGTGGAAGAAACCAATACCGGGCAACTTCTGTTTTAATAGCAGAGCCAAAGCCAGAGCCAGACAGATATTGAGTGGCACTAATCCCAACGAGAAAACCAGCGTATTACCAACCGTTATCCAAAAAACCGGGTCGTTATTTAGAGCCTTATCGTAGTTACTTAGCCCCACCAAAGCTGGCTCATTGTAAAGCGACCAATTGGTAAAGCTGATACCAAAAGCCGCCACTATCGGGCCAAGTACGAATACCAGATAACCAATTACCATTGGGGAGATAAACAGGTAGCCATACCATTTCTCGCCCCGCCCCAACCGCGATTTGTTTTTGTTTTTCTTATCAAGGCTAAAGGTTGATTCGGCCTCTTTGCCAGCCACTGGAACAGGGTTAGCGGTCTTTTCGGAGGTATCAAGCATTTGAACTCTCGTTCCCTGCCCTCTCCCGATAGGAGAAGGCAGAGTATATTTTGAGAAATAGTAAACTTGCTACTTGAGTAACGGGTTAACCTCTTTTTCCATCATTGCCAGGGCATCCTTAACTGAAACGCTCTGAGTATAAAGGCGATCCATCTGGGTCAACACGGCGGCATCCACTTTAGCCCAGTTTTTGTGACCGGGGTTGTAACGCGCCCCTTTCATCTGGTCTAGCACTGCCATTTGAATACTTTCAGGTGAGGGTTGCGGAGCAGCTTTCAGAAAGACATCCGACCTCAAAACTGACTCACGGGGCGGGACAAAGTAGGCGGAGGTGGCACTCATACCGTCTTTGCCACTGATGAATTTCAACCATTCCAGACTTTCCGCCGGATATTTGGTTCCCTGAATTACGGCGTAACCCGCCAGACCAAGCGAAGTAGCCGCTCCCGCCGGGCCTTTGGGCATCGGGGCAATATCCCACTCAAAATCCTTCACCGCTCTGGTTTTTGCCACGTTGCTGTAGCGGTCGGTGTACATCCCTAACTTGCCCGTTTCAAAGGTAAGCTGGTCGCCGGGTTTGGGGTGCGACTGGTCTTTGAAAATCAAGTCGTTATATAACTGCAAAGCTTTCTGGCCTTCGGGGGTATTCAGGGCAAAGCTGGTGGTATCGGTGTTGAATACATCGGCCCCGTATGACCAAACTATTGGCAGAAGCGGGTCAATCCAGTTTTTCCAGTCGCGCAACATTTTCACCCCATAAACCCCTTTGGATGGGTCGGTAATTGCTTTGGCGGCTTTTTGAAACTCGTCGTAAGTCCAGTTACCTTCTTTGTAGAGTTCGGTGGGAGTCTTGAGCCCCTTTTCCTTGAACAAATTCTTGTTGTAAAACAAAATCATCGGCGGGGTGGAGAAGGGTATCCCATAGACCTGCTCGCCTTTTTTGAACATAGCCAGGGTGGCGGGGATGATGTCGCCAAAGTTGTAGCTGCTATCGTTCTTCAGACTGCTTATATCCACCAACTGATTGGCTTCAATTAGCTGTGGCACGGAGCGTTCCACTACCCAGGCAACATCTGGGGCAGTTTTGGAAGCCATCATAATTTAAAGCTTCTGAGAATAGTCAGCGAAGGGAATAGCCTGGACATCTACGGTTATATTCGGGTACTTTTCCTTGAACTTAACCGCCAAATCCTGGTATATCTTGTTCTGCGCGTCGTTACCCCAGGTGCTAAAAGTCAGTTTGAGCGGGCTAGTGGAAAGGACGGCGGTAGTGGCGGCTGACGTGGCAGTGTTGGTAGTGGTGGCGGTTGTGCCCACGATTGGGGCGGTGGTGGCAGTCGGGTCGCCACAGGCCGAAAGCATGGTGAATAATAATATCACCAGCATCAGCAGGGGAAACTCTCCTGGCTATCCTCATAATCTCTTGCTCCTTTGAAAGTAGTGTCAGTGGTAGCAGTCGGTAAAACCCTTAAACTTCCTTGTTGGGTCTGGTTTAGAGAAGTTAGTTTTGTAGTATCAAAGTATGGTTTGCACCAACCATCCTGGCGTAATTGATAACTGCAAAGGGGTTTATCTAAAGCATATCTTAGAAGATTCCGAGGGGTTGGGAAAGGCTGTAAATTCAAGAAAAGGTTCGTTAATTCCAGTCGTTTTGGTCGCGGTATTCCGAGGGGCTTAACTCGGTAAGTTGCTTAAAGGCTACCGTGAAATGTTTGGTACTGCTGTAACCACACATCGCGGCAATCTCGTAAATTTTGAGGTTGGTCTGTTTTAGCAGTCGGCGAGCCTGATTCATGCGGGTTTCAGTTACAAAATCAGAGAAATGCTGCCCGGTTTCGGTATTGAAAAAGTGTAAGAGGTATTTAGGGTTAAGGTGTACCTGCTCGGCGATATATTGCAAGGAGATTTCCTGGTCGAGCCTTTGCAGCACTAACTCTTTTACTCGACGAATTATCTGACGGGTATCTTTCTCTAGTCTGGAGGGTGGGGCAGCCTCCTCGTTGGCGGAAACTTCGGGCTTGCGTCCTGCTTCCCACTTCTTTTTCAGTTTATCCAGAAACTGGGCCAGTTCTACCCGGTCAATCGGCTTGAGTAAATATTCGGCTACCCCGTAGCGCAAGGCTTGTTTGGCGTACTCAAAATCGCCATAGCCGCTAATAATCAGAATAGGCAAGCTTGCATATTGCTCCCTAACCCGTTTTATCAGGTCAATGCCGTTCATTTCGCTCATCCGAATATCGGTTATTAACAAATCGGGCAACCAGTTACCAAGATTTTCCAGAGCCTCCCTGCCGTTACTAGCCTGTGCTATAACCTGAAACCCGCTAACAACTTCCTCAATCAGCTTTTTTAACCCGTCCCGAATAATCGCTTCGTCTTCAACCAGTACCACTTTGTACATTCTATTCCTCTACCCGGATTGGCAACTTGATAACAAAGCTGTTACCTTCCTCTGATTCCTCATTTATAAATAAACCATAGGGCTCACCGTACATCAGGCGAATACGCTGGTGGACGTTGCGTAGGGCAAAGCCTTTCTTTTTCTCCCCAAAGTTTGTTTTGACTCTAACAGTTGTAATTTCGCTGACGGCATATATCTGCTCTTTCACTTTTGAGCGGGCTTCCACCGCCATTCCCGCCCCACTATCAGCCACAATTAGTATCAGGCTATTTTCTCGCCCTATCGCTGATATTAATACAGTTCCAGCACTTTGCCCGACTCCATGCTCAATAGCATTTTCTACCAATGGTTGTAAAATCAGTTTGGGTATAAGACAAAACTCTAAAGCTGGGTCTATCTCAAGCTTAAAAGCCAACCTATCACCATAGCGTAAGCTCTGTATTCTGAGATAGGCTTCTATAAAACGAATTTCCTCTTTAAGGTAAACCAGATTTTCCCGCATATCTACAGTATAGCGTAGTAACTTACCCAGGCTGGCAACCACATCTGAAATTTCATAGTGGTCATGTTTTAGGGCCATCATGTTGATTGACTCCAGCGTATTATATAAAAAGTGAGGGTTTATTTGGCTTTGCAAGGCCGATAACTCAGCCTCACGCTCCCTTAGTCGGGTTTCGTAGACCTCTTTAACCAATCGGTCAATCTCGCCTACCATAGAGTTAAAACCCTGGGCCAGTTGCCCAATTTCGTCGTGCGTCATAACGCTGGCCCGTTCCTCAAACCCGCCCAGCTACACCCGTTTCATTTTCCCCTGTAGATGACGGATGGGGTTGACCAGTCGGTTTGAAAGAAAAACCGCCAATAGGCAGGCCACTATCAAGGCCAGCAAGGAAATAATCAGGGTAAAACGAGTCAGGTCGTTGGCATCCTGACGTAAATCCTGCACTGGCACTAACCCAATAACCCGTAGCCCGGTATAGCTGGATTGTTGTGAAGCTACCAGATAATCCCCACCGTTTAAAGTGACCAACTCCCCCTGCGGAGTGGGCAAGGTTGAGGTTTGGGCTAGTTCGGGGTAAATCTGGTGGCCGTCCCGGTCTGAAATATACAGTTTAGCGTTGGTACTAAAATTTACCGAGGAAAGGATTTTGGTCAGGCCAGTGGGGGTTAAATCCACTTTTACAAAGCCCAAAGCCTTATTATTGTCGTCTGGGTCGCGGATGAGGCGGGATATGGCGAAAACCAGTTCAGGTTTAGAAAGATTGTAATAGCGGCTGAAATGAGGCGGCACCAGCACTAGACCCCCCTCGGCTTGCCGCACCTGCGCCATCCAGGTTTCAGTTTGGGACTCCCAACGATTACCGGCGGTGCTATCCAGGGTATTATAAAGCAGACCATCATTGGCAAAAATGAATACTCCCCGTAGCTCGGTGCGGTCAAAGGAGAGAGATGACAGAAATAAGTTCATCTTTAACACTTCGTCAGAGGTACTAAAAGTGGCTTTGTTAGGTGAGCCATCGTGATTTTTCAGGATGCTAAGAACTTTGTTATCAAAAAAGGGGGTGAGGGTAAGCCGCTCCATCTCTTTGATATAACGATCCAGGTTCACGTTTATCTGCCCAATAATTTGCGAGGCATAGGTACGGGCATTTTCTTCCACCGAGGCCGAATATTTAGAGTAGGTAACAATTCCACTGATTAAAAAAGGAATAATTATTAACAAAAAAGACCAGATTATAAATTTAGCCTGAAGCGGCAGGAAAAAGCGACTTTGCTTCCATAGCAAACCCGCCGAATTTTTCGCCATATTTCCTCCAGAACACCTACAAGAGTTAACAAGTAGTAAAAGATGTAGAGTCAGAAAATGAGCTCGCAAAAGGGCACTCCTGGCTGAATTGAAGAAAATTTGCGACCAGCAATCTTCAATCAACGAGGAAAACCATGCAAAATATACCGTTAATTCTCTATCTCGGCAAAAATCTGAGCGAGTATGGTCAACAAACGGCTGACCACTGCACTTTAACAACTTTAGTCAATACCAATTTTCCGATTGAGCAACTAGCTGGTCATAAAGATAGTTGTAAGCTAAAGCCCGCTAGATTGTTAAAATATCACGGAAGCTACAAGCGAATTAGGATAATTGACACGGCAGGCCAGCCCCATTGCGCCCAAATTATATTGCTAGAAGGTTTGAGTAAAGAAATTGAGCAAATCTTAATTGAAGCTTTTTGGAACATTTTACTAGCCCCAGACCAGAATAACTGGGAAGCGGGTTTAGCCGAGTTGGAAAGCTGGGAAGATTTTCAGCATCCCAACTTCTTCAGGTCGTTCAGTCATAGAGATAACGCTCCTTCAACATTCGTTTAGATTGATAGCCAAAATAAACCCTTATTCCTAATATGGAGAATCAATAAAATATATATTAGCACAAAAAAAGAAGGATGTGAATCTATTTGAGGTCAATGTAATAGATGGCGAAGCCGCCGACTACCCGGAAGCCCGCCTTACGATAGAGCTTGAGCGAAACAATATTATCCTCGCTCGTCCAGAGTTCGGCCTGAGTTGCGCCCCGCTTGCGCCCGTATTCCAGACCCAGGTAGAGCAGCAGTTCGCCCATACCCTTGCCCCGCCAGTTCGGAGAAACCCCTAATGGCTCGATTTGCACCGTCTCGCCCCGCAGGATACTCCAGACAAACCCGACTGGCTCACCCGCCTCCGTTTGTAGCAGCAAAATATCGGTGTCAAGGAAATTTTCGTCCACTTCAGCCTTAACGTCAGCCAGGGTGTATTGCTGAAAGCGGGGTTGCTGTTCAAAGGCCAGAGTGTGATAACGGATAAACTCGGCCTCATCGCGATCTTGCTGATATGGGAAGCGCAACATACCGGGCGGAATTTTCACATCGGGTAGATTTTCGAGGCTGTCCAGTTGCAGATGGAGGTCACGGTGCTGAATTTGAAAGCCGTTTTTTTCGAGGAAAGAAATAAAATCCGGCTCGTCCAGTTCGCTGCGTACTAGCACCCGCCGCTTTTCCCCGCTCAACCGTTGCAAGGTTTCCTTTAGGAGCATGGTCGAAAGACCCTGACCACGATAGGCGGGCAACATCGAACCAACCAGAATATGACAATTGGGAATACCGGGGACGGGCGGGGAAGCGAGATAGCCCACTAACTTATCGCCAAACTCAAGCACCAACGCCACCCCACCGTTATTAGCCGAGTGCTGAAAATAGGCATGCCAAACCTCCGCCGGACGGGCCTCTTTGCCGCGTGTGGCCCCGTCAATTTCCGCAATAGTGGCAGCATCGGCTGGCGTAAATGGCCTAATTTTGGCTTCGGAACCCGGTTCGTGCGTGCCTGTAACCATGTAACCTCACCCATTGGAAGCCTTGTAGTTGGTAGTTCTGATAATTATAGCACATACCCTTGCCAACTCAATCTAAATCTATTGCTCACACTAAGCACCAGAGTTTGGCCTACTTTTTGCTTCTACGTAGCGTATATTGATAGTCTGAAAAAAAGTTGAAAGTAAACAGGATAAAAACATGTTTGGATTTAATAAAAACAAAATGAAAAAACTGCACCTACCGGGGCTGGAACAAAACTGGCAATGGCAGGGACAGCGCGTAACCTATTCGACGATGGGCGAGGGCAAACCTCTACTATTTTTGCATGGGATTAATGCGGCGGCCTGGGGTATAGATTTTCGGCATAATATTGGGCCAGTTTCACAACAGTACAAAGTATTTGTGCCGGATTTACCAGGATTCGGGCGTTCAGAGCGCAGGAAAATGGCTTATACTGCCGAAAAGAATATCAAATCTATTACCGATTTTGCCCGTTTCATCACCGAAAGTGAAGGGACTGCCCCAGCTATAATCGTCAATAGCCTGACCGCCGCCCATCTGATAGCCGCCGCTACTCGCACCCCGGAGTTTTTCGGGCCAATGATATTGATTTGCCCTACCGGGTTAGAAAAGCTGGATTTCCCACCAACCGAAAAATCCCAACGGTTTTTTAAGCTCTTTTCCGGCCCGGTAGGCACTGGCCTGTTCTGGTTGCTAACAGGTCGCCAATCCACCCGAATATTTCTGGCGCGAGACGCTTATTTTGCCAAAGAAAGTATTGATAGTGAGATAGTCGAAAGTTACTACCGTAGCGCAAGGCAGCCTAATGCCAAATATGCGCCCTTTTCCTTTATTACCTTTAACTTTAACCATTCGGTGAAAGAGGAATGGCCTACCCTGACCCAACCTGCCCTGATTGTGTGGGGGCGCGAGGCGATGATTACCCCGCTCACTACTGCTGAGGCATTTCTAAAGCTACGCCCCGAAACCAAACTGATGGTAATTGAGCAAGCGCGGTTGGCGGTGCAGGACGAGCAGCCAGAACAGTTCAACAAGTTAGCGTTAGATTGGCTGGCAAGTCATTCGTTTACTCGTGAACCTGAACCAATTGTAGCGTAATCCTAACTAAAACGGCGCACCGCCACCGAAATTAGCGCGATTAACAGCACCAAGCCCAGCGCGAAAGCCCCGCCGCCCCACTTGTGGTGATCCTCGTGGGCATCCAGCCAGATTTGCACTCTGTCCGCCGCCAAGCCAACGGGCAGGGTCGCCGCCACTGCCACAAATGGCATAATCAAGGCGACTCGCTCACTAATTTCCGGCCCTGCTATATTCAACACCACCAGGTAAGCCAAAGAGAAGGCTAATACCGCCCACAACCTTTTGGCTTTCTCGCCCCGCAGCCCGAAGGCTAGTATAAGAGCTATACCAAACACAAGCACAATCCCGGTATCGTTGCTCAAAGCTTGTTTCAGATAATAACCACCAGCATCCTCTGCCGCACCCTTGACCAACGCCACTCCCGAAATAAAATCGTTCAGGCTCAAAATCCAACCCGGCACCACCAGAGTAAAACTAACCAACCACCCCAACAGACCTAACCCTAGCGCGACCCGCCGTGAAACTTTCGTCTGCCCGAAAACCAAAATAATAGCGGGCAAAATGAGCAAAACCGCGCCATAGTTCGCCGCCGTTGCCAGCCCCGCCAGTAACCCGACCCATAACCAATCCCAGCGAGCGTGCCGACGCACCATAAAATAGAAACTGCCCATTGCCAGAGTCGCCGCCAGAGTTTGCGGTAAAAGTGCCGGAGTAGCCTGATAAGCCAGCCAGCTAGTAGCCAGCAAGAATGCCGCTATTGCCCCTTCGCGCCGCCCTCCCCACAGCTTTGTAGTAGTTATGTAAACCAAAACAAGCGAAACCAGACCTAACGCCAGATTAAGATAGCGCAAATAATCGGCGACGGTTTTAGGGTTAACGCTCTTAACGGCCTCCGGGCTGGCACTGGCTTGTTGCAGGAAAGCCAGTTCGGTCAGGCCCGCGCCGAGGTAGAGATAAAGGGGTGGCTGGCTAAAACTTTTGGGTTTCCAGTTACTCTCGAAAATCACCGCAATTGCTTGAGTGGTAAAAGCCTCCTCGCTGGGCGAAAGAGGTGGGCTGTTCCGTAGCGTCTGATAGCGCAATACCCCACCCGCCAGAACCGCTACCAGCAAAACCACCAGCGTCCAATATTCTACCAGTGCTATCCCGATGCTTTTTACATCAGGTTTATAGGTCATGTAAATTCGGCTGGCAATCCCCACCACTAATAGAAAGGCTACTAGACCCAGCCATAGGGGACTTTTGAAGGGCACAAAATAATCGCCGGACATGTATAAAACATAGCCGACCAGCCCCAGTAGCACCAGAGCCACATTTAAATAGTTTTGAATTCTGAATTTTGAGTTTTGCTTAAAAATTCTCTGTGTCCTATGTGTCTCTGTGGTGAGTAATCTTCATAAGTTTTAGTTGAAACTATTTCTTAATCGTGACCCGGCCCAGCAGCACCGAATTTGTGCCATCCGCCGCCAGCAGTGGGGTAAATTTCCCGTCATTCAGGTAAAGCCCCAAGACCAGATTGTATTCGCCGGGGGCTAAATCGGCAGGCAAAGCCAGATTAGGGTTATCGGTCACGATTGTACCTGGCTTCCACTGCGAGGTCGGAAACGCACCCAAAAGCGGCGGCACATCCCGATTGGCGGCGTTAACCTCTGGCTTGTCCACCGGGCGCAAGTGAATAAAAATAGTGTAATCCTGAGCAAGCGGGGCTAAAACCTCCCAATACACGGTCAGGCCCAGCACCTCCCCCGGCTTGAAAGTCGGCCAACTAGCTTGAGAGATAGCCTCCCTTTTGGCAGGCAAATAAAGACTGTTAGTAGACTCTACTTTTCCGCTATTTAGCCCCAACAACCGCAATTTCCCGCCAAACTCAGCTTTAAGCGGATGGTGCAACTTGAGGGTTGCAGGAGTAACCCCGGTACGCACAATATCAAAGGCGGGGCCGGGTTTACCTTCGACTTTGGTCTCAATCTTTTGAGCTATCAAGTTTGGTTGAAGTAATTCGGCATAGCTCCCACCCCGATTCAAACGGGCCACCTGTTCACGGTTTATCGCCACATACTGAATGCCACGCTCCCGCAAGTAATCCAGGGAAAACTCACTGGCCCCGCTATCGTTAGCATAAGCCAACAAATTAGGATATGCCCCCCACTGTTGGGGCCGCATCTCCACCAACTTCAAAGCACCCGGCCCCGCCTCTTGCCTCAACCAACTTTCTACCCGCTCATAACTAAAAGGTTGGTCGTTAAACTGATTGCCATAAAAAATAGCGTTCAAGGGCGACCACATCGCCACAACTAGAAAAAGGGCAGGTAAAGCAATTGCCGCTACACGGTTAATAGTTTTATTCAGGTTAAATTGCGGTAGTCTCTTTACAATTTGGTCGAAAGCCCACACGCAAAAGACCCCAGCAAACAGGGCCATATAAAGCGTCAGGGGTAGCACATTGCGGCGATATATCAGGCGATAGCCATTGATACTGGCAAGATAGACCAACGGAAAACAAAGAGCCAGCCAATCGCCAAACTTGCGCCGAAAAGCCAGTAATAACACTCCCCCCAACCCCGGCAAGAACAAAAACAGGCTGTCTTCCCAAATAGCTTGTAAATTGCCGATAAAGGGGTAATCGGTAGCGTAATCGGCATTGGAGAGGCGATATTTGGTGATAATCGCCTGAAAAGCGTCGGTATAGCCCTTGATTTTGCCAAAAATAAAGGGAGTGGTTATTAGGAAAGTCGCCAGCGTTGCTAGACCCGCCAGTAAAATTCCGAGCGATAAATAGCGTTTCATCACCCAACCAAAGCTGGTTTCTTCAGGTGAGCGAGTTTTGATGAGGTGGAAAAGGTGCGCCACCAGCGGCAAAACCACTACCGTCAGGCCGTTCCATTTTGTGCCGAAGGCCAACCCTACCAGAATACCACTATAGATATAGTCACGGGTGCGCCCCTTTTCGACAATATTCCAGGCGGGCCAGAGAGCCGCCAGAGCCAGCGTCGCCATCGGCATATCCACCGTAATATAATGGGAGTGTTCGGTAGCCAGGGATGAAAAAGCCACAAAACCCGCCGCCAGCAAAGCCGCCCGCCTATCCGCCCAGATACGTTTGACCAAACTATAAGCTAAAGGAATTGCGGCTGCCCCGAAAATAGCGGTCAGAGTGCGTTCCCATAGGTAGAGTTGGGGGGCGGTGGTGATAGCGAAGGTGCGGTCTGGCAGGTCGTTCAGGCTATTGTAAAGCCCTGTGAAACTGCCCCATAAAAAATGCAAGCCACCTACAATCGCCTCTAAATAAATATAAAAAGAGGGGTAATAATACATCTGGGGATCGAAATTCCCGGTCTGGATTACGCGGGTAGCGGCATCCACCACTAAACTTTCATCGGCGGGGATAACATAAGGTAGCCCCAGCTTTTGCCCCCAGAGTCGTAACCAGAAACCAAAAACGGTCAGGAAAATCACCGCCAGACAATAGGGTGTACTTTTTGCCACCACCCCGGCCCATAATGCTTTTACCCTACCGAAATTCTCTACTATTATAGAAGCTATGACCGCTAACAACGTAGCAAAAAAGAGCAACCAGACCCCCGTTGCCCCTACTAACCATAACTTGCCCCGCATAAACTGAACTAGCATAGCCAGAACAGATAGGCCAGCCAGCCCCATCGCTATCAGCCGCAGCCATTTGGCTAATTTTTCAGCCTGTTTATTTGCCGCTTTTTCGGAAGAAGTTATGGGTTTGCTGTAGTCAAGTTTCATGCGGCCTATTCTAGCCGACTTGTTCAAGGATGACAAGATTGGCTACCAAAAGTATAGATTTTTGGTTATTTAAGTGTGTATTTTCACAATTAAGCCAAAAGTCTACTTGACTTGCTGATTTCCTGGGGTAAAATTATTGTACAGAAAGAGCTGTAAACTGGTTTGAAACCCCGCCGTTGGGGGTATGGAAATTGCGATTCAAACAGTTAGCTCTATGGTAGAGCTTATCCGGCTGAGGCTGCTAAAAGATGGCGGCTCAAGCTTTGGGTGAGCTTTTTGTTTGGGGAATGACCAGTCTTGAACCAACCGC
>Ga0209511_1001171_pt1 | contig 23998 bp, 16 predicted proteins | sample SSSSmetaG_FD_184141 | JGI IMG/M metagenome (GOLD analysis project Ga0209511, IMG submission 184141) | Glacier valley bacterial and archeal communities from Borup Fiord, Nunavut, Canada, to study Microbial Dark Matter (Phase II) - ​SSSS... | ecosystem: Environmental > Aquatic > Freshwater > Ice >... | reverse complement strand
CGCCGACACGGCGATGGACAGCCATTGCGCCCGCACGATGCTGCCCGTCAGCGCTTGGCGCTGGGCATCGCGCCGCTCAGTTTCGGCCCGGTCGAACCCGCCCATGTGGTAGCGGATGGCATCCATCATTTGCTTGCCGCTGAAGCCCCCGGCCAGCGAGCCGTGCGGCAGTTCGCTCAGCCCTTGCTGACTAGGGTCGCGGCGGCGAGCCGCGCGCTTCTCACTGATGAGCAGCTGGCTGTAGCGGTGCCACTGCCCAAACAAATGCTCGGCGCTGTCGAGGCGCGCGCGCTGCCGCGGCTGGCCGTCCAGCAGCTGGTGCAGCGTGGCAAAGCGGCCCACCAGCTCGCGCTCCGAGCCGTAATAGGGTTCCAGAAACTGCTCACGGCCTATGAGCAGGTAGCCGCGGTAGCCGGTTTCCATGTCGACGATGTTGCGCAGCAGCGTGGCCCCTTCGGCCGACACGCGCTGCGAGGCTTCCACGAGGCGGGTGTTGCGCAGCACCTGCTCGGCGAGGCGGTAGTTGAGCGTCACGACGGCCGCGAACAGGCCCAGCAGCAGCAGAAAGCCGGCGAAAAGTTTAGTGGTAAGGTTGATTCTGAGCATAAGCTGCCGGATTGGGGCCGGGCTGAAACCGGGCTGAAACCGGGCCGGGCCGGGCTAAACCTGGACCGCATCAGGCCCCGGCAATACGCAGCCGGGCTGTCCTGGTTGAGAAGCGGGTAAAAGTAGCGCGGGCTATCGGGGTTGAGAGGGAGATGAGTGATGGCCGTGTCGCGCATTCCGCGTGGCCATCGCCCATTGCTCAATCCGTAGCTCCGCCAACCCGCGCGCCGCCAGTAGCTTTGCGGTCCCTCTCCCCACCCGTTTTTTTTAATGGAAGAAACTCCGCTCAAAACCGTTGCCCTGCACGCCGTGCATCAAGCCCTCGGGGCCAAGATGGTGCCCTTCGCCGGCTACGCCATGCCCGTGCGCTACACCTCCGACCTCGAAGAGCACCACACCGTACGGCGCGGGGTGGGCATTTTCGATGTCTCGCACATGGGCGAGTTCCGGGTGCGCGGCCCGCAGGCGCTGGACTTGTTACAGCGCACGACCTCGAACGACGTGAGCAAGCTCGTGCCCGGCCGCGCCCAGTACGCGTATCTGCCCAACGAAACCGGCGGCATCGTGGACGACCTGCTCGTGTACATGCTCGCCGACGAGGACTACCTGCTCGTAGTCAACGCGTCGAACATCGCCAAAGACTGGCAGTGGCTGCAACGCTTCAACACCGAAGGCGCGGAGCTGACCGACGTGTCGGACCATACCAGCCTTTTCGCCGTGCAGGGGCCGCAAGCCGCCGCCGCGCTGCAAGCACTCACCAACGTGGACTTAAAAAGTATTCCGTACTACGGCTTCGCGCGCGGCACGCTGGCCGGCGTGCCCGAGGTGCTCATCTCGGCCACGGGCTACACCGGCGCGGGCGGCTTCGAGCTGTATCTGCCCAACGAGCACGCCGCCGACGTGTGGCAGCGCATCCTGGTCGCCGGCCAGCCTTATGGCTTAAAACCAATTGGCCTGGGCGCGCGCGACACGCTGCGCCTCGAAATGGGCTACTGCCTGTATGGTCAGGACATCACCGACACCACCTCGCCGCTCGAAGCCGGCCTGGGCTGGGTCACGAAATTCACCAAACCCTTCACCAACAGCGAGAACCTGCAAGCGCAGAAAGCGGCCGGCGTGCGGCGCAAGCTCGTGGGCTTCGTCATGGACGGCCCCGGCGGACTGCCCCGCGCCCACTACCCGCTCGTGGACGCGGCCGGTAACTCCATCGGCGAAGTAACCAGCGGCGGGCAGTCGCCGACGCTGGGCCGCGGCATCGGCCTGGGCTACGTGCTGACGGAGCTGGCCGTGCCCGGCACCCCGGTTTTCGTGCAGGTGCGCGGCAAGAATCTGCCCGCCACGGTGCGAAAGCTGCCGCTAGTCAATGAGCAATGAACAATGGGCAATGAGCAATTCAGTCTTTAACCAGTCTGCGTTTGCTCGTTGCTCATTGACCCGAATTGCTCATTATCCGTTGCTCATTGCTCATTGAAACTCGACATCTGCTTTTCGCCCGACCTGCTGCCCCGCTACGACTTAACCGGCCAGGTAGCCGTGGTCGTGGACGTGCTACGCGCCACGAGCACCACCGTGACGGCGCTGGCGGCGGGCGTCACGGAAATCTATGCCGTGGCCACGCTCGACGAGTGCGCCGAGCTGGGCCGGACGCGCGGCTGCCTCACCGCCGCCGAGCGCGACGGTCGCCCCGTGCCAGGCTTCGATTTGGGCAACTCGCCCTTCGGCTTTCTAGATGGGAAAATCCCCGTCAGCGGGCGCGCGCTGGCCCTGAGCACCACCAACGGCACCCAAGCGCTGCAAGCCTCGCTCGGGGCTGAGGCCGTCGTGTGCGGCGCATTCCTCAATCTGCAAGCCGTGGCTGATTTCGCCCTGGCTCAAGGGCGCGACGTGCTCGTGGTTTGCGCCGGCTGGAAAGGACAGTTTTGCCTCGAAGACAGCCTGTTCGGCGGGGCGCTGGCCGCGCGCCTGGCCCCGCGCGGCTTCGATGTCGCTGGCTCTGACGCGACGCTAGCGGCGCTTCATCTATGGCAGCAGGCGCAGGCCGACTGGCCGGCGTACTTGCTGCAATCCTCGCACGTGCGCCGGCTCAACTCACTGGAAGCCAATCAGGATTTCGAGTTCTGCACGCGGGTGGACGCGTATGCTGACGTATTACCAGTGTGGCAAGGCAGGCGGCTGGTGCGGGGGTGAGCGGACTAATGCTTAGCTTGGAATAGGCCCAGGCTACAGTTGCTGCCGGTCAAATGGTATTTGGTGTAAGTAACTGGCGCCACTGCCAGCAGGTGCAGGTATGATTATTATGAACGCCATTCCATCTTTGGAACTATCCAACAAGAGGGTATCCGCGCTTTTCAACGACAACCGACTGTGTACGACGTAGAATCCCCAGACCAAGCCAGGGATACCACCAAACTTATACTGTCGCTTTAACACGAAACAGCCATCACGCACCCGCCCTTTTCGAATATCGGTCGCGACAAGTGTGGAGTCTTTAAATAAACTTACCTGGATTTCCCGCTCCGAAAGTGCTTTAATAGTGAGACTTAGGTTGGGTTCGTTCTGATAGGGAGATTCAGCAAACTTATCTACAAGTAAAAAATTAGCTAACCCCAAAGACACGTTTCCCTGACTTGTATGGCGGTGGCTGCCGTTCAGTTTCGCTAACTGCCCCGGTGCCAGGGATTGCGGCGGGGGAAGCGCCGGTCGCAAGCCAGCACAGCCGGACAAGCAGAGCAGCACTGCCAACCCGTAAGCAAGCCGCCAAACATAGCTGGTCAGTTTTCGCAACGTGTCGCTGGACATATTGTAGTTGGCTTTACCAAGCACCTGGTTGCTTATCCCACGCCCTGGAACTCGCTCACCGCCTCGCCCAAATCATACACCGCCTCGCCCGGCAGCGCGGCCTGGATGATGCTGGCCCCGGCCGCCGAGCGGTAGCCACCGGCGCAATGCACGAGCACGGGCTTATCCGTCGGAATTTCGCCCACTCGCTCGCGCAGCTCGGGCAGCGGCAGCAGCAGCGCGCCGGCAAAGAGCGGCGCGTGAGCCTCGGCGCGGTTGCGGATGTCCACGACGGTGAACTGCTCGGGGTGCTGACGCACGGCGGCCAGGTCCACGTCGGGGCTGGTGGCGGGCAGGGTGGCGGGGGCCAGCAGCGCGCCGGCAATGTGCGTCTCGTAGCCAATTTTGGCGGCTTTGCGAATCACCGCGTCGAGCTGAATCTGGGTGTCAGCCAGCAGGTAAAACCGCTCCTCCGGCCCCACGACCGCGCCGAGCCAGGTTTCGAACTTGCCGCCGTCCATCAAATTGATGGCTCCCGGCAGGTGGCCGGCCCGGAACTGAGCGGCCGGGCGGGTGTCGAGCACGAGCGCGCCAGGCGGCAGCAGAGCTGAGTTGCTCAGGCGCGGCACGGCCCGTACGCCGTCTTCGAAGTTGGGCGCGCCCTGCTTGTTGAGCCGCACGTCGAAGCCGAAATACTTGGGCTGGAAGGGCTGGTCGGCCAGCAGCGCCCGCACGAAGTCGGCTTCGGTCTGGGCTTGCAGGGCGTAGTTAGTGGCCAGCTCACGGCCGATGCTGGAGTCGAGGTCGGGGCTGGTCGTTTTGCCGCAGAGCGAGCCGGGGCCGTGGGCCGGATACACTTTCGTGGCGGGCGGCAGGGCCATGAGCTTCTGGCGCAGACTGTGGTAGAGCTGAGCGGCGAGCACCTCGCGAGTGAGACCCTGGGCGGCATCCTCGCGCAGGTCGGGCCGGCCGACATCACCCACGAAGAGCGTATCGCCCGTGAACACGGCCCGCGTCTGGCCCAGCTCATCGAGCAGCAGCACACTAATAGAGTCGGGCGAGTGGCCGGGGGTGCTCAGCGCGTGCAGCTCGACCGTGCCCAGGCGCAGACGGTCGCCGTCGTCGAAACCCTGGTGCGGATATTTCGCCCCGGTGAGCCGGCTACAATAAATAGTGGCTTCCGTGTCTTGGGCGATTTCGAGGTGCGAGGACACGAAGTCGGCGTGCGGGTGCGTCTCAATCACGGCCACGATGTCGGCCTCGTGCTCGTCGGCGAAGTCGTAGTAGGCTTGCGGGTCGCGGCCGGGGTCAATCAGGGCCACCTGCCGGCCCGAGCGCACGGCGTACGAAGCGTGGGCGAGGCCCTTGTCGTAAAACTGCTGAATGTGCACCGCGGGGGTGCTACTACTGGGAAGCGGCATGGGAGTGGAGGCGGCCTGGCTCAACAGCTTGACTAGCTGAGCGCCAGGCTGGGTGACAAGGCCAAATATAACGCCCGCCGGTCGGGAAGCAGGGTGCGGGGCTTGTCCCCGCCCATCGTTGTTGAGCAAGCAGGCCGAGTAACGACGGGCTTCGCAAACTACCGCGAGACGAGTGTAAGACAGAGTACCACTCCGTTTTACTCCCCGGCCGGATGACTATTTCGCCCAATTAAACCGCTCAGGCGGGGGCCGCCGACGCGCGGTAGCGAAGTTTCCCGTATTTTCGGCCCCGCTCCCCGTGGGTGAGCGGCGCTAGTTCTACCTCATCCGTTCTTCTACCTCTTCTTTCAATGGCCAGTATTTTCGCCAAAAAGCCGCTGTCCGTCCTGCTGGGCGAAGCCAACTCGTCGGGCCACGGCACCCTGCAACGCACGCTCGGCGCGGGCAACCTCGTCGCCCTGGGCGTGGGAGCCATCATCGGGGCGGGCTTGTTCGTGCGCACCGCCAACGCCGCCGCCCAGGCTTCGGGGCCGGGCGTGACGCTGGCCTTCATTCTGGCCGCGTTCGGCTGCGTATTCGCCGGGCTGTGCTACGCCGAGTTCGCGGCCATGATTCCCATCGCCGGCTCGGCCTACACCTACGCCTACACCACGATGGGCGAGTTCGTGGCCTGGATTATCGGCTGGGCCTTGATAATGGAATACGCCCTCGGGGCGGCCACGGTCAGCATCGCCTGGAGCGAGTATCTGAATAAGCTGCTGGAAGTCTTTCATACCAGCATACCGTACCACCTGAGCCATTCGCCCTTCGAGCACGCCGTGGTGAACGGCGTGCAGCTAGACGGCCTCATCAACCTGCCCGCGCTGCTCATCATCTGCGCCCTGAGCCTGCTGCTGGTCAAGGGCACCCAGGAATCGGCCTTGTTCAATGCCGTCATCGTGGTGCTCAAGACGCTCATCGTCATCGTGTTCATCGTCGTGGGCTGGCAGTTCATCAACCCCGCCAACCACACGCCCTACCTGATTCCGGCCGATGCCGTGGTCAAAAACGCGGCCGGGCACGTGGTGCGCACCTACGAGGGCTGGAACAAGCACGGGCTGGGCGGCATCTTCGGCGGGGCGGCCATCGTGTTCTTCGCCTTCATCGGCTTCGATGCCGTGAGCACGGCCGCCCAGGAAGCCAAAAACCCCAAGCGCGACATGCCCATCGGCATTCTCGGCTCGCTGGCCATCTGCACGGTCCTCTATATTTTGTTCGGCCACGTGCTGACGGGTGTCGCCAACTGGCGCGAATTCGCCGACCCGGCCGTGGGCGGCGAGGCCAGCGTGGCCTACGCCATCCGCGCTCACATGACCGGCTACGGCTGGCTCGCCACGGCCGTCACGTGCGGCATTCTGCTGGGCTTCACCTCCGTGATGCTCGTCATGCTCATGGGCCAGAGCCGGGTGTTTTTCTCAATGGCCAAGGACGGACTGATGCCCAAAGCCTTCGCCGAGCTGCACCCGCGCTTCAACACGCCCTACAAGTCGAACCTGATGCTGATGGTGTTCGTGGGCTTGTTCGCCGCCTTCGTGCCCGGCTCGCTGGCCGGCGACCTCACCTCGTTCGGTACGCTGCTCGCGTTCGTGCTCGTGAGCCTGGGCGTGTGGATTATGCGCCGCTCCGACCCCGACCAGCCCCGCCCGTTCCGCTCGCCGCTCTCCACGCCCGCCTTCCCGCTGGTGCCCGTCATGGGCGCGCTGGTCTGCACGGCCCTCATCGCCAGCCTCGACTCGTTCACCCTCAAAGTGGCCATCGGCTGGATGCTGCTCGGCTTTATCGTCTATTTCGTTTACGGCCAGCGCAACTCGATGCTGCAAAAAGGCATCGTCGTGGTGCCGACCGAGATGGACGAGGAAGCGTTTATCAAGCCCGACCAGAACAATTTTTAGCGCTGGGTTTCAACCCACGCGAAAGCGCCCCGCTGGCTTCGGCCGGCGGGGCGCTTTCGCGTGGGTTGAACCCGCGCTACTTGGCCGCCTCGACTTCGCTTCGCAGCTTGAGCACCTTGTCGCCGTTGTCCTGCACGATGAGCAGGGCGGGGTCGTCGGCCGAGCCGTTGCGGTGAATCTTGCTGCCTTTGAGGGTTTTTTCGACCGGCTCTTTGTGAATTTCTTCAACCTTGCCACTGGCCGTGCCGGTGCCGTACTTCCAGGAGACTTGGGTGCCTTTGCGCATGGGGAGAGAAGATAAGTGAGGCCCGTCCATACGTAAAACCAGCGCGGCGGATACGGGCAAGGGTCAAAAACAACACCGCCGCCGACGACGAGCCTCCGTGCTGGCACGGATACGCCAAAACACGAGCTGACAAGCAGTTCAGATTTCGTGTTCATCTTCGGGGCGCGGGGTTGCCGGGCCGGGGAGCCAGGCAGCGCCGAGACCATGAAAATAAAGGGGTTGGGATGGGTTACGGTGGGGGTACTATTACTGGCGGCCCGGGTCGCCGCCGCGCAGCGGTACTCGCCCGTGCCGGCGTGGCCGGCCGACAGCTTGCGCCGGGTGGTGGCCGCGCATCCGGCCGATGCCGCCGGCCAGCAGGCCCTGCTGGGCCTGGCGCAGGTCTTGGCCGCGCAGGACACGGCGCAGGCGGGCCAGGCGGGCCGCGCCGCGCTGGCGCTGGCCGGCCGCCGCCACGACCCCCACGGCCAGGCCGCCGCTCATCTCGCCCTGGGGCAGCTCCTGGACCGACGCGGCTACCCAAGCAGCGCGCTCCGGCTGCTGAGCACGGCCGCCCGCGGCTACCAGGCCCTCGGCGACTCGTTTAACCTGAGCACCTGCTACCGGGGCCTGGGACGGGTTTATAACGCGATGGACCAGTATAAGCCCGCCATGCAGGCGCACCTGCGGGCCTTGCGCCTGCGCCAGGGCGTGGGCGAACCAGCCGCGCTGGCCGACTCGTACTGCTGCATCGGGCAGGTCTATGTCAGCCAGCATAATTACCCCGAGGCGCTGGTCAGCTACCGCGAGGGCCTGCGCCGCTGGCGGGCGCTGGGCCAAACCCGCTACGTGGTGGGGGCGCTCGACCACCTGGCCATCATTCACCGCGATGCCGGCCGCTACGACTCGGCCCATCACTACCTGCGGCAGGGAATGGCCGTGGCCGACAGCGCCGGCACGGCCGGCCTGCTCATCAGCCTGGGCGTGCTGGAAAAGCGGCAGGGCCATTTCGCGGGGGCCGCGCGGGCCTACCAGCGGGCGCTGCGCCTGCGCCACCAGCAGCCCGTCATCAGCCCCGAGCAGGAGGCTGACTTGTGCAGCCTGCTCGGCGAAGCGCTCGTGCTCACCGGCCGCCTCGAGCAAGCCCGCTACTACCTGCAACGCTCCCTGGATAACGCCCTGGCCTGCAACTCGCCCGACGAGCAGATGGACGCGTTCGAAGGCTTCTCGGAGCTGGCCGGGGCCGAGGGCGATTTCAAGCAAGCCATCGCCTACCGCGAGCGCATGGATGTCATCAAGGACACGCTGCACTCGCGGGCCACGGCCCGCACCGTGGCCGAGCTGCACATTCGCTACGAAACCGAGCAGCAGGTGGCCGAGAACCGGATTCAGGCCCTGCAGCTGGCCGCTCAGCGCACGCTGCTCCGGCGGCGGGCCGTGCTGCTGGGCGGCACGCTGCTGCTGGCCGCCCTGCTGGCGGGGCTGGGTTTTTTGTACGTGAGTCGCCGCCGCTTGCGCCGCGAGATCGAGTTCGCCCAGGAGCGGCAACAGCTCACCCAGCTGCGGGCGCAGGCCGTGCTCGAAGCCGAGGAAGCCGAGCGCCAACGCATCGGCTCCGACCTGCACGACGGCGTAGGGCAGCTGCTGGCCGTGGCCCGGTTCAACCTGCACGCCCTGGACGAAGAGCTGCGGCTCACCGCGCCGGGGCCGCGGGCGATGCTCCAGAACGCGCGCGAGGTCGTGAACGAGAGTTTCGTGGAGGTGCGCGAGATTTCGCACAACCTGCTGCCCAACGCCCTCATCAAGCGCGGGCTAACCCAGGCCGTGCGCGATTTCCTGAGCCGGGTCTCGCCCGACGACCGCCTCAAAATCAACCTCGAAGTCGTGGGCCTTGACGGCGGGCAGCGCCTGAACCGCACGGTCGAAAACGTGCTGTTCCGCGTAATTCAGGAGCTGGTGCAAAACATCATCAAGCACGCCCAGGCCAGCGAGGTAACCCTGCAATTCGTGCGCCGCCCCCAGGAGCTGACGGTCATGGTGCAAGACAACGGCGTGGGCTTCGACCCGGCCGCCACCCTGGAAGCCGACACCACGGGCATCGGCCTCAAAAACATCGAGAGCCGCCTGGCTTTTCTGGGCGGCCGGGCCGAGTTCGACTCGCGCCCCGGCCACGGCACCACCGTGACGCTGGAAGTGCCGGTGTAGCCCAACTTTGCCGGGGCCGACCCAGCAGCAAACCTGAGGGACTTCGCGAATGGAAACAGCGTGGAGCGGAGTCAGGGCAGACGAGTTTTCGATGCATCAAGTGGCTAAAGCCCCGGCCACGAGCAGCCCCAGCCCCAGTAAGGCCGAGCCGACGCGCACCACGTGAAACGCGCCCCAGCGGTCGCGGACTCGTTGCCAGTCGGGGGGCAGGGTGGCCTGAGTCCACCGCACCATTTGCTTCACCAGCGGCACCTCGATGGCCATCGTTACGACCAGCGCCAACAGGTAGAAGCCGAAGGCGGCCAGGGTGAGGTAGAACGTAGCCGGGCGGTGGGCGTAGCTCAGGACGAGCACGGGCAGCATTCCGGCCAGGGCCAAGGGCAAGAGCCAAGTCATCACCGCGCCGATATTGCGGGCCAGGCGGTCGGTCAGGACCAGGAAAACGGCCGGCTCGAACGTGCGCATGGAGATGGTGAGCCCCAGCCAGGGACCCCAGAACATACCGCCGGTCAGGGCGGTGAGCAGTACGCTAAGCAACTCAACTGATTTCAGCATCATCGTTGGGTAAGTGGGTTAGAAAACATGTGCTCACAAAGTCAGTTTCGGCCCAACTCCAAAACCTAGGAATGGTCTGGGAGACAGGCTGACGCTCTGGGGCGGGCGATATTTTCGGCCATTTTGACTGAGCGGCAGTCCAGCGAGTTGCCTGACCTTTGCCAACGACATTCGGAACATCGAAAATCAACTCAGCCCATAACGGCTTGGCCCCGCCGAAAAATTTAGCTGGCCATTGCACGAGAAAGCACACCAGCGGCCAACCTGCCCGCGTTGGCTGACCTTTGTGCTATGCTTCGAATTGCCTGTTTGTTTTTGCTGACTTTGCCAGCCCTGTCCCAAACCGCGCCTGTTCCCGACGAGCGCGCCTTCTACGGGGTGATTAACCGCAGCAGCGGGCGCTGCCTCGACGTGGCGCGCGCCGCCACGGCCAGCGGCGCGCCGCTCGTGCAGTGGGAGTTCACTCACGCCCCGAACCAGCAGTGGCGGCTGGTGCCCATTCAGGCGGGCGGCGAGTATTACCGGCTCGAAGCGCGCCACAGCGGCCTGTGCCTGACGCTGGAAACCAGCCCCACGGCCGTGCCCGACGCGCCCACGCCACTCGTGCAACGGCCTTTCGCGGGCGGGCTGGGCCAGCAGTGGCGGCTGACTCCGGCCGGCCCCATTGGCACGTTTCAGCTCGAATGCCGCCTTGATGGGCGCGTAGCCACGCTGGCCGCCGCTGATAAATTCAACAACACGGCCGTGGTGGCGACGCGCCCGGCGGGGCGGGCCAGCCAGCAGTGGCGGCTGTTTGAGCTGCACTTGCGGCTGGCGACGGGCTTGCCGTTCGGGCCGGCCGCGGCGCTGCCCGCGCTGGCTTCGACCGGTGGCCACGAGCTGCAACCCGTGCCCACGGCCGACGGCCGCACCCTGTATTTTGGCCGGACGCGCTTCGCGGGCAACGTGGAGGGCGTGGCCGAGAGCGGCGACATCTGGGTGAGCCAGCGCGTCGTAGCTGCTGCCGACGCGGCCGCTGCCCAGGCCGCTTCTAAGCTTACGACCCTGCCTACCACCTCCTCTAAGGCCTGGCCCGCGCCCACGCCCCTCGCCGACCCGCCCGGCCTCAACACGCCCCAGCACAACGCCGTGCAAGCCGTCGTTGGCACCGCCGAGCGGCCCGCGCTGCTCTTGCGCGGCACTTACGACGGAGCTGGCTTTCACGACGAGGGGCTGTCGCGGGTGGCCCTGAGCACGGGCGGCGGCAAGAGTGGCGGCAGTGGCGGCGGCCGGCCGGTGACGTTGCGCGTAGCCAACTACTACTCGACCAGCCCGGCGACTGGCTTTTTCATGACTCCGGACGAGAAAATCCTGCTGCTGAGCCTGGAGCGCACCGACGCGCAGGGCGCGAACGACCTCTACCTGAGCCGGCCCGACGGGGCGGGCGGCTACACCGCCCCCCAAAGCCTGGGCGCGGTCGTGAACTCGCCCGGCTACGACTTCGCCCCGTGGCTGTCGGCCGACACCAAGGCGCTGTATTTCAGCTCCTACGGCCACATGGGCTACGGCTCCTCGGACCTGTTCCTCACCCAGCGCCTCGACGATACCTGGGAGCACTGGACTCCGCCCCAGAATCTGGGGCCGCGCTTCAACGGGCCGGGCTACGACGCGTTTCTGGCTTTGACGACGGATGGGCGCACGGCGTATTTTTCGTCGTCGGGCCGCTCCGACGCGGCCCCGAAAAAGCTGTTTCAGACCGCGCCCGCCGCGCCGGCTCTGACCGCCGACCCTGCCCGCCCCGACACGGCCGCCGCGCGCCGGGCCGCGCTCGTTGCCGCTGCCACTGCCACCGACCCGGCCCGCCAGCCACGCGCGCTGCTCACGGGCCGGGTGCTCGACGGGCGCACCAACCAGCCGCTGGCCGGCGGGGCCGACGTGGTGGCCCGGCTGCTGAGCACGACGGTAAACTTTAGAAGCACCGCCCGCGCCGACGCGGTGGGCTTTCAGATGTCCTTACTGCCGGGGCGCTACGTGGTGCTCACTTCGGCCGGGCTGCTGAGCCGCACCGACACGCTGGCCGTGGGCGCGGGCGAAAGCCGTCGCTACGAGCCGCGCCTCACGCCCGCCGCCGTGGGCGCGCGCCTCGACCTGCCCGCCGTGCTCTTCGCCCAGGGCCAGGACCGGCTGTTGCCGTCCTCTTTTCAAACCCTGAACCGCCTCGCCGCCTCACTCAAAGACAATCCGGCCCTCGAAATTCGCCTCGAAGGCCACACCTCGAACGAGCCGCCCGCCGCCGGCAACCAGACGCTAAGCGAGCAGCGCGTGGCCGCCGTCAAGCGCTACCTCGTGGGGCGCGGCATCGCCGAGACCCGCGTGAGCACCATTGGCTACGGCGGCACCCGCCCGCGCTTCTCCAACGACCGGGAGGAAACCCGGCGGCTGAACCGAAGAGTGGAGCTGGTGATTACGAAGTGAGGTTGCTTGGTGCTTGGTGCTTATTTTCAGGGCGTACATGCGTGCAGAGTTCCGCAGAGCCAAGATATAAATAACTTATTCATTTTCAAGCTATAAAGGATAAATTTTACTTCATCCGCAGCCGCAGCTCGCCATCCCGATACCTAATTACGCGCAGCTCAAACGTCGTATCAACCGGCGGAAACAGCACCACTCGCAGCCGGCCAGAGCGGGTGCTCGTCCAGGTACCGTCCTGGGCGAGCAGGCCGCCGCCGGGGACCGGCCGGTAGCGCGTGAAGCGGCCGCCCTCGCCGAGCCGGAAGCCGGGCCGGCCTTCGGGTCGGTTGCGAAAGCGGTACGTATTGCGGCGATACACGAGCGTGTCGCCCCCTGCCTGGGCTTCGGGCAGCAGTAGCCAGGTACCGCGCAAGGTGGCCAGGGCGGGCGGGCGGGCAGCGCGGTCGGCCGGGGTGTCGGCGTGGCAAGCGGCCAGCAACGCGGGCAGCAAGACGAACCAGCGGGAGCGACGAGTCATGTCTCTTGTTTCTTGTTTCTTGTTTTCAGGGCGCAAGTTCTCGCAGAGTTCCACGGCAGTTTACGCAGAGCACAAACCACCCTACCTTGCCTGGCTTAAGTTTGAAACAAGCACCAAGCACCAAGCACCAAAAAAATGGACAACCGCGCCCTCATCAAAGCTTTCAAGCTCACGGCTCAGCTGCTGGAGCTGCACGACGAGAACCCGTTCAAAATCAGGGCTTACGAGGGCACGGCCACGGCCCTGGAGCAGCTCGGGTTTCCGGTGGCCGAAATCGAGCGCTCGGGCCTGCCCGACCGCACCGGGCTGAGCAAGACCCAGGCCGCCAAGGTGGCCGAGCTGCTCGACACGGGCACGTTCGAGGAGTTGAAACGCCTGCTCGACCAGACCCCGCCGGGCGTGGTCGAGCTGCTGCGCATCAAAGGTATCGGCCCCAAGAAAGTAAGAGCCTTGTGGAAGGAAGCCGGCATCGAAAGCCCCGACGCGTTGCGTGAAGCGGCCGAAGCTGGCACCGTGGCCCGGCTCAAGGGCTTCGGCGCGAAAACTCAGGAAGCGCTGCTGGCCGCGCTCGACTTCACGGACCAGAGCGCGGGCAAGCTCCTGTTTTCGCAAGCCGAACAACTGGCCCACGACCTCGCCGAGCGCCTACGCCAGGTGCCGGGCGTGGCGGAAGTATCGGCCACGGGCGAAGTGCGCCGCGCCCTCGAAATCGTGGAAGCCGTGGGCCTTTTAGTAGCTGCCGACGACCCCGCCCCGATTCATGCCTTGTTGAACGGCGCACCCGGCCTGCGCGCTGACCCGCGTCGCTCGGGGCCGTGGGCCTGGCGCGGCACCGCCGCCGAGTCGGGCGTGGCGGTCGAGGTGCGCGTGGTGCGGGCTTCGGAGTTTGTGAATCAGCTGTTTTTGAGCACGGGCACGGAGGCGCATCTGGGCGCGGTGTTGGCGGAGGCGGCACCCGCGTCGGACGTAGCGAAGGCGGCATCCTACCGCACGTTGCGCCAGCTGGCCGGGCGCGAAGCGTTTGCCTCCGAGGCGGCGCTGTATGAGCGGGCCGGGCTGGACTATCTGGTGCCTGAGCTGCGTGAGGGGCTGGGCGAAATCGAGCTGGCCGCCGCTCACACCTTACCGCGCCTGCTCGAAGATGCCGACCTGCGCGGCTCGCTGCATAACCACAGCACGTACTCGGACGGCAACCACTCGCTGCGGCAGATGGCCACGTTTCTGCGAGCGGCGGGCTACGAGTACCTCGGCATCTGCGACCACTCGCAGGCCGCGCACTACGCCAACGGGCTGGGGCCGGAGCGGGTGCGCCAGCAGCACCGCGAAATCGACGAGCTGAACCAGGAGCTGGCCCCTTTTCGCATCTTCAAGGGCATCGAGGCCGACATTCTCGGCGACGGCTCGCTCGACTACGATGCGGAGCTGCGGGCCTCGTTCGACTTTATCGTGGCCAGCATTCACTCCAATTTGAAGATGGACGAGCAGCGCGCCACCGAGCGCCTGCTGCGGGCCATCGCCGACCCGCACTGCACCATGCTCGGCCACCCCACCGGCCGGCTGCTGCTGCGCCGCGCCGGCTACCCGATTGACTTCCGGGCCGTTATCAATGCCTGCGCTCAGCACCAAGTCATCATCGAAATCAACGCCAACCCCTGGCGGCTCGACCTCGACTGGCGCTGGGTGCGCTACGCCCAGGCTCAGGGCGTGCAGCTCAGCATCAACCCCGATGCCCACCACACCGACGGCTACGCCGACATGCGCTACGGCGTGCTGAGCGGCCGCAAGGGCTTACTGACGAAGGAGATGACGTTCAACACGAAGCCGGTGGAAGAGGTAGCGGCGTATTTCACAGCGCGAAAAAAAATGTGCTGATGTGGTAAATGTGCGGATGTGTGTGGATGAAAAAGTTGCCTTCACATTCGCCCATCGACCACATCCGCACATTCGCACATTTACCACATCCGCACATTTTGAAAATCCTCGTCCTGCGCTTTTCTTCCATCGGCGACATCGTGCTCACGACGCCGGTGCTACGGCAGCTGCACGAGCAGGTGCCGGGCGCGACGGTGCATTTCGCCACCAAGCCCGCCTACGCTAAGTTGCTGGAAGCCAATCCGCACGTGGCCAGGATTCACGTGCTGCGCGGTAGTCTGGGCGAGCTGGCCGCTGAGCTGCGGGCCGAGCGGTTCGATTTCATCGTGGACTTGCACAACAACCTGCGCACCCGACTGCTGCGACTGCGGTTACCGGGCGTACCGGGCCGGGCTTTCGACAAGCTCAACTGGCAGAAATGGTTACTGGTGCGGGCGAAAATCAACCGCCTGCCGCCGCTGCACATCGTGGACCGCTACCGGGCGGCCGCCGCGCCGCTCGGCATCCGCGACGACGGGCGCGGGCTGGATTACTTCATTCCGCCCGACCAGGAAGTGGACCTCGCCGCCGCCTTGCCCGGCTGCCGGCCGGGGCGCTACGCGGCCGTGGCCATCGGTGCCCAACACGCCACCAAGCGCCTGCCCTTGGAAAAGCTCATCGAGCTGCTGGCCCGCCTCGCCCCGCTGCCCGTCGTGCTGCTCGGCGGCCCCGAAGACGATACTATCGCCGACCTGCTCGAAACCGCCTTCGCCCAACAAGCCCCCGGCACCGCGTCCGCCCGCCCCGCCCAGATTCCAGCCAGCCCGTATTATTTCCCAAACTCACCAGCTCACCAGCTCACCACTTCATCGATTCACAATGCCTGCGGCCGGTTTTCGCTGCACCAATCAGCCTCCATTCTGCGGCAGGCGCAGTTCGTGGTCAGCCACGACACGGGGCTGATGCACATCGCGGCGGCCTTCGGCAAACCCATTTTCAGCGTCTGGGGCAACACCGTGCCCGCCTTCGGCATGTACCCCTACCGCACCGAGTTTCAGGTGCTCGAAGTGCCGGGGCTGAGCTGTCGGCCGTGCTCCAAAATCGGGTTCGCGGAGTGCCCGCAAGGCCATTTCCGGTGTATGCGCGAGCAGGATTTCAATCGCGACTGGCCGGGGTAGGTGGTCGGTTTCACGCGCCCATCAATTGCAGATTGGGCACTTCGCTGAAGTGGCGGTCGAGCGTGAACAAGGGCACCTCGTTCGCCCGGCAAATAGCGGCAATCCACACGTCGTTTTCGGGGATGGGACGGCCGCGCTGCTTCAGGTAGAGGCGGATTTCGGCGTAGTGCTCGGCGGCAGCCTTATCGAGTGGCAGCACCTTAAAATGGTCTATTTCCTGCTTGTAAGCCACTAAGTTGGCTTCCGGTCGTCCCGAATTGGCCGCTCCAAATAGCAGCTCGCCGACGACAATACTGGGCAGGACGATGTCGCCCATCTGGGTCAGCGCCTGCCGCTGGTCCGTACTAAGCTGCCGCTTCTGCTGGGCGATGAAAACGTTGGTATCAATGGCTACAATTCGCCCTCAATGGTGTTGAATTCCCGGTCCATAATGGCTTGCATCTCATCGGCCACCTCATTCGATACCGACCCTTGCAATGCCTCAAACGCGGCAAAGCTGCTAATTGGTGGCTGGGCGGCTTCGGCCTGGTGCTGACGCAACAGCGCATACACTTCCGCGAGCAGCTGCTCGTCGGCCGTAGTGGCAACTGTTTCCAATATCTGCTCGCGAACGCTCATTGGACAAGAAGTTTGGTTAGAGCATAAAGTTACCGCCGCTGACCTGAATTTTCCAACCTAATTCCAGCCCCCGCTCCCGGCCGGGGCTTTGCCGTCGTCGGGCTTGAGCAGGCGGAACTCGACGCGGCGGTTTACCTGGGCATCGGCATCGCTTAGCTCGTCTTTGAGGGGCTTGCTGGAGCCGTAGCCGAAGCTTTCGAGGCGGCCGGGCGCGATTTTGCCCTGGCGCTCGATGTAGCGGCGGATGGCCTCGGCGCGGTCCTGCGAGAGGCGCTCGTTCTCGTCGGGGTCGCCGCGGCCGTCGGTGTGGCCCGCGATGCTGAGCCGAAACGTGGGGTGGTCGGCCAGAAAGAGCGTGATGCGGTCCAGCGTGGAGTGCATGGTGGGCAGAATGGCGGCCTTGCCCGGCTCGAACTCGATGTTGCGAAAAATGAGCGGCAGCTTGTAGTTGATGCTGTTGGTGAGCAGCGTCATCACCGTGTCGCTCCGCAGGTTGAAGCGCTTCTCCACCGAAAACGCCTCCGGGCTTTGAATCAGCAGGGCGTAGCGCGCGCCGTCGAGCAGCTCGAAGTCGAACGAGCCGTCGGGCCGCAAATACTTGCTGGCCACCTCGATGCCGTTGTCGAGGTCCATGATGCTGACGATGCCCCGCAGCGGCCGGCTGCTTACCGAATCGAGCAGCGTGCCCGACACCTGGGTCGTGGCCTGGGGCTGGGCCTCCATCGGCAGCGGAAACGAGAACAGGTCCAGGTTGGGCACGTTCTGCGCCTCAGAGCGGGCGTAGTAGAGGTTTTTGCTCTGCGAGTCAATCGTGAAATAATACTCCGACCCTTTGCCATTGACCAGCGGACCGATGTTTTTCGGCTCCTGCCAGCGCCCGGCCACGCGGTAGGTTTTGTAGATGTCGAAGCCGCCGAAGTTGAGCAATTGGCCCCGCGAGCTGAAATACAGCACCTGGTATTTGGGGTGGAAAAACGGGCTGACTTCGCTCTCCCGCGTGTTCACGACCGGCCCTAGGTTCATGGCCCGGCCCCACTGCCCGTTCTTGCCCTTCACTGAGTAATAAATATCGCTCATGCCGAAGCCGCCAATGCGGTCGGAGGCGAAGTAGAGCGTGTCTTCCTGGGGCGAAAGCGTGGGCTGCGAGTCCCAGGCCGCCGAATTGACCAGCGGCCCCAGACTTTTGGGAACGCTCCACTTGCCGTCCGCGCCGCGCCGGGCGGAGTAGAGGTCGCAGTTGCCGTAGCAGCTCGGGCACTCGCAGCGGGCGAAGAATATCGTGCGCCCGTCCTTCGACAAGCAGGCCGAGCCTTCGTTGTACTGCGAGTTGATGGGCTTGGGCAGCGGCTCGGCATCGGTCCAGTAGTCCGGCCCCTGGCGGCGGCTCAGGTAGAGGTTTTCGTCGAGCTGCCCCCCGATGCCGGGCCGCGCCTGCCGCTTCGAGCTGAAAATCAGCACCGAGTCGCCCGGCCCCAGCGCCGGCCCGTAGTCGGGAAACGGCGAATTGACGGCCCCGCCCATGTTGGCCGATTCGTTCTTGGGCGGGTGAAACGTGTTGAGGTTCTTGCGGTAATCCACCAGCTCGTAATACTCCTTGATGGGCACGTAGAGGTCGGCCGTTTTCGCGTCGAGCGAGTCGTAGTAGAGCTGCACCCGGCGCAGCTCGCGGGGCCGGTGCTTGAGGGCGAGCCGGTAGTACGTTTTGGCCCGCTCCTGCTGAGTCGAGTCGCGCTGCCAGAGCTGCCCCAGGTGCCAGAGCAGGTCGTTGTCGCGCCGAAAATTCTCGACCCCAAACTGGCTAATGTAAGCCGTGAGCAAGACGCGGGCTTCGGCGTAGCGATGCCGCCGCTCAGCCCGCTGAATAGCGCGCAGCGCTTTCTTATCCTCGAAAAACGGCACCACGTTCACGTTCGGAAAGCTGAGCGTGCCGTCGGCGCGCGGCCGAAAGCGGGCGCGCAACGTCGGCCCCCGGCGTGGGGCGGCGCGGGCCGCGCGCCGGGCGCGGACAGCGGAGTCGGTGGGCGCGGCGGGCTTGGCAGGTTTGGCAGCGGCGCGCGGGGCACGGCCCTGGGCGGCGACGCGGCCGGCTCCGCCCCCAAAACCGCCTAAGCCGCTCAGCCACAGCAGTAGCGTCAGCAGCAATGCTCCGCGATGAGCGTGGCCCCGGCGGCACAGGTGCGACAAACCGGAGGACTGAAAGAGAGGCATAAGCGAAGGCGAAGGCGAAGGCGAATTTGACAATTTAAGCCGCTTGAATAGTCAAGGCGAGCACGGGCGACGCGCTCGCCGCAACCTTCCGCACAAGTCAAACTTCCGGGAGTGCCAGAAATTGAATTTTTGACCCTGTTTAAGCCCAACCGCTGCGCAAGTTCACACTAAAGCACCACACAGTGGCCCTTCGCCCGCGCCGCTTTGACCGGGCTGAGGGCACTTTAGGGCGCTGGCACGGCCCTTGCGCCCGCTGCCGCCCCCGCCCACTACCTTAGCCGGGCGGGTCGGCGGCTGCCAGTCTGGCAGCCGAAGGGCCTGCTTCTCGGGCGGCCCGGCCTGCTTTTTTCTGCTTGATTTCATGCCCGCTGCTCTTCCCCGCGCTGGTCGCGCTTTTGTTTCGTCGGCCGCTGCTGCCGCGTCAGCCGCTCATTTCGCCAACGGCGACGGCCCGACCGAAGCCATCGCCATCATGGCCGCCGACCCCGACCATCTGCTGGCTGCCGCCGACGCGCCCGACACGCTGCCGCTACTGCCGGTGCGCAACACGGTCTTGTTTCCGGGCGTGGTGCTGCCCGTCACGGTCTCGCGGCCTAAGAGCGTGCGCCTCATCCGGCAGCTCGCCGCCCAGCCCGACAAGCTGCTCGGCGTAGTGGCTCAGCTGCAGGCCGATGCCGACGAACCCGGCACCGCCGACCTCTACCCGGTCGGCACGCTCGGCCGCATTCTCAAGCTCATCGAGCAGCCCGACGGCAGCCTCACCATCATCCTCCAGGGCCAGTTGCGGTTTCGGGTGGGCGAGCAAATCACCTTCACGCCGCAGCTCACGGCGCGGGTCGAATACTTCGACGAGCGCGGCCTCGACGCGAGCGTCGATGGCGAAATGGTGCTGCTGCAAAGCCTGCGCGAAGCCGCCGCCAAAGTGCTCGAACTCACGCCCGAAATTCCGATGGAAGCCCGCGCCATGCTCGAAGGCATTCAGTCGGCGGCGTTTCTGATTCATTTTCTCTCGTCCAACGTGCAGCTGGAGCTGCCCGGCAAGCAGGCGCTGCTGGAGCTGGCCGACCCCGAAGCCCAGGGCCGGCAGCTGCTCGAAGCGCTGCTGCGCCAGGTCGAGCTGCTCGAAATCAAGCAGGACATACACACCAAAACCCACACCGGCATCGACGCCGAGCAGCGCGAATATTTTTTGCGCAAGCAATTAAAAACTCTGCAGGATGAGCTGGGCCAGGGCGAAGGCTCGCCCGAGAACGACGTGGCCGCCCTGCGCCAGCGCGCCCAGGCCAAGCAGTGGCCCGAAGCCGTGGGCAAGCACTTCGACAAGGAGCTGGCCAAGCTCGGCCGCCTCAACCAGATGGCCCCCGACTACCCCATTACGCTCAACTACGTCGAATACCTGCTCGACTTGCCCTGGGGCACAGTCACGAAGGACAAGTTCAACCTCAAAAACAGTAAGCGCGTCCTCGATGCCGACCATTTCGGGCTGGAAAAAGTGAAGGAGCGCATCCTCGAATACCTGGCCGTGCTCAAGCTCAAGCAGGATTTGAAGGCGCCCATTCTGTGCCTGTACGGCCCGCCCGGCGTGGGCAAAACCTCGCTCGGCCGCAGCATCGCCACGGCGCTCGGCCGCAAGTACGTGCGCCTGAGCCTAGGCGGCGTGCGCGACGAGGCCGAGATTCGCGGGCACCGCAAAACCTACGTCGGGGCCATGCCGGGCCGCATCATCGCCCAGATTAAAAAGGCCGGCGCGAGCAATCCGGTCATCATTCTCGATGAAATCGACAAGGTGAGCAGCGACTTTCGGGGCGACCCTTCGTCGGCTTTGCTCGAAGTGCTCGACCCAGAGCAGAACTCGACTTTCACCGACAACTACCTGGAGGTGGAGTACGACCTGAGCCGGGTGCTGTTCATCGCCACGGCCAACTCGCTCGACACGATTCAGCCCGCGCTGCGCGACCGCATGGAAATCATCGACCTGACCGGCTACACCCAGGAAGAGAAGGTTCAGATTGCGCGCAAGCACCTCTGGCCCAAGCAGCTGCGCGAGCACGGCCTGGGCGAGACGGAAGTCAAAATCACCGACGCGGCCCTGCACCGCGTGGCCGACGACTACACCCGCGAATCGGGCGTGCGGAGTCTGGAGCGTCAACTAGCGGCCCTGACCCGGCACCTGGCCCGCCGCAAGGCCGGCAAGGAGAAGCTACCCGCCCAGCTCGACCCGGCCGACGTGCTTAAAATTCTGGGCACGGCCCGCTTCGACCGCGACAAAGACCAGGACCACGACACGGCCGGCGTGGTGACGGGCCTGGCCTGGACGAGCGTGGGCGGCGATATTCTCTTCGTGGAAAGCCTGCTGAGTCGGGGCCGGGGCAAGCTCACGCTCAGCGGGCAGCTCGGCGACGTGATGAAGGAATCGGCCATCACGGCCCTCTCCTACCTGCGCTCGCGGGCCGACGAGCTGGGCATCGACTACCGCTTGTTCGAACAGTACGACCTGCACATTCACTTCCCCGAGGGCGGCATTCCGAAGGACGGCCCCAGCGCGGGCATCGCCATCCTGACGGCCATCGCCTCCAGCTACACCCAGCGGCGGGTGCGCCCGCGCATGGCCATGACCGGCGAAATCACGCTCCGTGGCCGGGTGCTGCCCGTGGGCGGCATCAAGGAAAAGCTGCTCGCCGCCCGCCGCGCTGGCATCGACTTCATCATCCTCTCGCCCAAAAACCGCAAGGATGTCGAGGAAATCGCCGCCGAGTATTTGAAAGGCGTAACCATTCACTACGCCGAGCGCGTGGACGACGTGCTCGCCGCCGCGCTGCTGCCCGAGCTGGTAGCGCGCCCCCAGCTGCTGCCCATCCGCGACGACGCGCCGGTGCCGGCGGGGCCGAGCGTGGAAGTGCAGTGAGTGTGGCGCGAGCTTCAGCTCGCAGTCGCGCGTTCGTGAGGTAAGCTTTAGCTTGGCGTTGACGGTCTGTATTATGACATTAGAGCTTGCTCCACGTATTCCTGTTACCGCGAGCTAAAGCTCGCGCCATAATCCTTACTTTCGGGCAATGAAGCCGCTCGCCGTCCTCCTGCTACTCACGCCCCTGGCCGCCCAGGCCCAAATCGGCGGCCGGGCCACGCTCCAGTTTCTGAGCCTGCCGCCCTCGGCGCAGGTGGCGGCCATGGGCGGCCTGACGGCCTCGACCCGCAGCGCCGACCCCACCCAGTTTCTGGCCAACCCGGCCCTGCTGCAGACAGACACCGACGGCGCGGCGGCCATGAGCTACGTGGCCTACGTGACTGACATTCGACAAAGCACGGCCGCTTACGCCTTCAACACGGCCAAGCGCGGGCGCTTCGGGCTGGGGCTGACTTATTTGAATTACGGCTCGTTTGAGAGCTACGACGCGGCGGGCAACTCGCTGGGCACGTTCGGGGTGAGCGAATACGCGCTGGCCGCCGCCAACGCCCGCACCTGGGGCAAGTTCACGGTCGGGCTGACGGCCAAGCTCGCCGTGTCGGGCCTGGCCGGCAACCGCGCCGTGGGCCTGGCCGCCGACGCGGGTGTGCTCTACAAGCCCACCGAGCAGGATTTTACGGTCGGGCTGGTGGTCAAGAACGCGGGCTATCTGGTCAAGCCCTACCTGGCCGGCGCGCACGACCCGCTGCCGCTCGACGTGCAGCTCGGCCTGACCATCAAGCCCGAGCACATGCCGCTGCGCTTCACGCTCACCGCCCATCAGCTTCAGCGCTGGGACATTCAGTACCTCGACACCAGCGTACGGCCTACGCTCGACCCCAACAACCCGACCGCGCAACCCCGCTTCAACTGGGCCGATAACCTGGCCCGCCACTTCGCCGTGGGCACCGAGCTGATATTGGGCACCGGCCTGCGCCTGCGTCTGGGCTACAACCACTTGCAGGCCCGCGAGCTGCGCCTGGCCAACGTCGGCGGCGGGGCCGGCTTCAGCTTCGGGGCCATGGTTAAAATCTCGCAATTTCAACTCGACTACACGTATGCCACGCTGCAAGCGGCCGGGTCGAGCAATTATTTCACCCTGAGCCGACGTTTCGGCCAGTAACTCAGCGCATGTTGAGTCATGCAGAGCGCAGCGAAGCATCTCGCGTGGCGCAGTAACCTTATTCGTCAGCAACGATACGAGTAATTGATTTTACTGCGCCACGCGAGATGCTTCGCTGCGCTCTGCATGACATATCCCCCCCAATAAATTATGCAAGACTACCTCACGCCGGCCCAAATCGTGGCCGAGCTGGACAAATACATCATCGGCCAACACGAGGCTAAGCGGCACGTGGCCATCGCGCTGCGCAACCGCTGGCGGCGGCTGCACGCCCCGGCCGACATGCAGAAGGAAATCGTGCCCAACAACATCCTCATGATTGGGGCTACCGGCGTGGGCAAAACTGAAATCGCCCGGCGGCTGGCCTTCCTCGCCGACGCGCCCTTCGTGAAAGTTGAGGCCAGTAAGTTCACCGAAGTCGGCTACGTGGGCCGCGACGTGGAGAGCATGGTGCGCGACCTGGCCGAGCAGGCCGTGAGCCGCCTGCGCGCCCGTCGCCAGGAAGCCGTCAAGGCTCAGGCCGCCCAGGCCGTGGAAGACCTGATTCTCGACGCGCTCATTCCGCCGCTCAAAGCGGCCGCGGCCAGCACCGGGCGCGGCAGCCTGGGCTTCGGCAACGGCACCGATGGTGGCGTGGACGCGGAGGCTATGCCCGGCTCCGACCAGGAGCTAAACGAGCGCACCCGCGAACGCTTCCGCCAGAAAATTCGCAACGGTGAGCTAGAAGACCGACGCATCGAAATCAACGTCGCCCAAAGCGGCCCCAACGTGGGCATCATGGGTGCCCCCGGCATGATGGACGAAGCCACGATGGCCGGCCTGCAGGATATGCTGGGCAACATGCTGCCCAAAAAGCAGCGCAAGCGCAAAGTGACCGTGGCCGAGGCCCGCCGGGCGCTGCTCGAAGAAGAAGCCGCTAAGCTCGTGGACATGGATGAAATCAAGGAAGAAGCCATCCGGCAAGCCGAAAACTCGGGCATCATCTTCATCGACGAGATTGACAAAGTGGCCAGCAGCGGCGGCAACGGCAAGTCGGGCGGCCCCGACGTGAGCCGCCAGGGCGTGCAGCGCGACCTGCTGCCCATCGTCGAAGGCTCGGCCGTGAACACCAAGTACGGCATCGTGAACACCGACCACATCCTGTTCATCGCCGCCGGGGCCTTCCACGTGAGCAAGCCCTCCGACCTCATCCCCGAGCTGCAAGGCCGCTTCCCCATCCGCGTCGAGCTGCAAAGCCTGACTAAAGACGACTTCTACCGCATCCTGAAAGACCCCAAAAACGCCCTTACCAAGCAGTACCAGGCCCTGCTCCAAGCCGAAGACGTAACCCTAACCTTCGAGGACGAA
>Ga0209511_1001170_pt1 | contig 23998 bp, 28 predicted proteins | sample SSSSmetaG_FD_184141 | JGI IMG/M metagenome (GOLD analysis project Ga0209511, IMG submission 184141) | Glacier valley bacterial and archeal communities from Borup Fiord, Nunavut, Canada, to study Microbial Dark Matter (Phase II) - ​SSSS... | ecosystem: Environmental > Aquatic > Freshwater > Ice >... | reverse complement strand
TGATGGGGTTCTGTCTGATACCAGAATGCAACTGATGCAATGTCATCCTGCAAAGGCAGGTATCGGCCGTTTCCAGTCCAACCCAAAGCCTGTATTGTCACTTTAAGATCGTTTTCGAAACGGATCGGATCGGTAATATGCCAGCGGTACAATCCAAAGCGTTGGTTCGACCTGTAAGCTCCATCAGGACGAATCACCTGATGCAATCCAGTATAAGGTGTACAAAATTCAGTATATTTTCCATTGCGATCGAAATTATAAGAACCGCAGAAATAATCCTCGGTACCTGTACCGCAAATTGTTGGAAAGGTTTTATCTCCGTCCATAAAGAATTTGATTTCACCTTCACCCCACCATCCGTTATTGTTTACCTGCCATGCGAGGTAAGTGCCAACATATTGACCTTTTCCTTTGATCTGATCGACAATCGTATATACATCCTTATACTTCAATGGATTGGTGCGATGAAACTGGGCATGAAAATAAGAAGCATTCTTCGGAACCTCAGTCAGACAATAGTCAACCTGATAATAGAGGCTCATTTCCTGCTCATCGATGTTCTGCATTGTAATTTTGCACTTTTTCCGAAAAGGCATCTGCCAGTAACAATTAAAAGCACTGCCAGGATTCACACAAATAGCCAGTGATTGCAGAGATGCGTATTCGCCCCATCCCATTCCAAAAAAGTCACCAACCGGGCATTCGACCGAGGGATCTTTCTCGTCATCCCAATAAATGCGAAGGATTGAAAAACGCCAGGTTCCTGTCGGCGTCATCCAGATATGGTTAATGGCTCCCGAACCATCGATTTCAGCAAGCGTAAAAGTCTCACCTTTAGCAATTTTTATATACGGGTTAACTTTCCATCCCTGTCCAAGATCACGCGCAGCATTCGACGCAGAGCCTTCACCCAGTTTCGCCATTCCGCCTCTCTCCTTTTCTCCTGTGAAGTTCTCAGGACTGATTGAACGGCTTTTAGCATCAGAAAGGAGAAACAAATTTCCCATGTTATTCTGAATACCATCGAATGGAACATTTTGACTAAACAGTGAGCCAAAAACCACAGTCAAGACCGTGAGCAAAGTGAATATTTTTTTCATGTTTGTATGAATTAAAGATGTGATAAAACTAATAACTTTTTTAATATCAGGCAACAAGAAAACAAGTACACCTGCATTAATTTCAGATCTCTTTTTACAGAAATTCGACTCTATGTTAATAAAAAGTGTAAATTTGCAGTTGTTATGAAAATAACATCGGGGTGTAGCGCAGCTTGGTAGCGCGCGTCGTTCGGGACGACGAGGTCGTCGGTTCAAATCCGGCTACCCCGACAAAGCAAAAAACACTGAATATCAACACACTAAAGAGCCTTTCACGAATTGAAAGGCTCTTTTTTTGTTCAAAAATTTGCAAATTTCGACCCTTTTTGTGTACATTTGTGATGAAATGTTTTACGAATGTTTTACGAAAATTCAACAAATTAACGACGATGCCAACCTTTTCTTTATCTGTATTAAAACATCAAAAACGAACTGATGGAAAATTTCCTGTCTCAATTCGTATGACTTTTAAAAGATCTGCCATTTACTTAAAAACTGAATATTACGTTGGAGAAAAACAGATCGACAAAGAGTATAATTTAAAGGATCGCTTTTTGATCAAACTATTAAATAAAAAGATTGTTCTTTATGAGGACATCATAACAAAGAAGTTGGGGAACAACGTAGATAAATATACCTCCGCAGAATTAAAAGAGTTTTTAATCAAGTCAACAAAACCGGGATCGGACGATTCAATAGATTTCGTCGCGTTTTCACGCACTCATATTGAAAGGATAAAACCGAAACAAAAATCAAGAGCAAGTGTGCTCCAACGAACGCTGAATTCATTTATTGATTATTTTGGTCGGGACAAAATATCAATTACAGAAATCACCTCAACAATATTACAGGAATATCAGGTTTATCTTTTAAATCCTCGTACTATTATACGGCAAAACCAATACGGAAAGGATGTTACATACAATAAACCAGCTTGTATTTCTGCCGGTGTACATGATTACATGGGTAATATTCGGACACTTTTCAATGCTGCAAAAATAGATTTTAATGATGATGATAAAGGTGAAATGAGAATCATTCACAATCCATTCACCAATTACGAAATTCCTCCAAAGAAAAACACAAAACACCGTAATCTCGATATAAAAACTGTGAACGCAATAATATATTGCCCTGATTTAGCAGTTTCCGGTTCACACGGAACAAACCGATCTAATCTTGCAAGGGATGTTTTTGCTCTTAGTTTCTTCCTGGTTGGGATGAATACGGTTGACCTTTATAAAGTTAATGAATATAAGGATGGCCGTATAAACTACAACCGTTCAAAAACTGAAGATCGCAGGGATGATGGTGCTCTCATATCTATTAAGGTGGAGCCTGAGGCAGTCCCATTCATCAATAAATACCGCGATAAAACAGGAGAAAGGGTATTTTGCTTTTATCAGATGTATTCTACAATGGAAAACTTTAATCTGGCCATCAATAAAGGATTAAAGCAAATTGCAAAAGAATTGGAACTGACAGACCAGTTAAGTTCATATTACTCCCGCCATAGCTGGGCTACAATTGCAAGAAGTAACTGTGGTATCAGCAAAGATGATGTTCACATGGCCCTGAATCACGTTGACGAAGATATGAAGATCACTGATATATATATTGCAAAAGACTGGAGTATTATAGACAATGCAAATAGAAAGGTAATTGATTATGTCTGCCCGAAGCCAAAGGACATCGGTTCTGAAATTGTCGATCAATTGATTGAATGAATATTCAAAGAACTTCACAGTTTTTTGACTGTGAAGTTCTTTGAATATTAACGCCTTGTGCTTCGATCGACAATTTTAATGAGGCTATATAATTCAATTACGTTTTCAAGATGATGTTCGATATCTTCATATTGAGAATTCAGTGAATGGCACTTAAGAATACCAGTCTGATTGTCGAACTCTTTAATGCGCGTAATTGCGATGCCGTCATTGTATACAATAATAAAATCCCAATCTGCTAAACGAAGTTTATTACTCCAAAGTTCTCGTTTAATTTCCCTGCCTAATACAATATCTTTGTCACAGATAGCCTTTTGGGTTCCATCATCCATACTGTCTCCGTCAACCTCAAAACACCGGAACTTTCCATTGAATGCCTGATCAACCACTAAGGGTATTGTATCCATGGATTCAATATATTTCACATCTTCGTATCCTCTTAAATATCCACCTTTCCCTCTGACTGGGATAAGCGGCACTTTCAGAAAATCTTCTACATCCTTGGTTTTCGAATCAAACTGTAGCTTAGGATCATCATTTAGCATACTCCCTTCCCCGGAAACAATCCAGGTTTTGTTTAGGTTAGGATCAATGGCAATAAGGTTCTCAATGAATTTATTTGATAAAGTAACCTTGCCATTGATAATTTGAGAAAAAGAGGACTTCGTATAGCCCATCTTTTCGGCAAGCTCCTTTTCACTTGTAGCATGCTCATTGAAGATCAGCCAATTTATAACCTTCTTAACCCTCTGTAATTCTGACATATAAAACAATTGAGAATACTTGTAATTTAGTTTCGATCTAAGTAAATTTGTTCGGAACTTCGTTTATATTCGCAACGCAAAAAATCCAAAAAACAACAACCAAATGAAATTAACGAATCAACGGGCAAAAAGTTTATTTAAGGTTCTCCCGGAAATAAGGGAAATGATAAAAACCGGAACTTCTCCACCCACTCCTACTTTTCAGCCAACCGAAACAGCAATCATTTCTTAAAAAAAAGAAGGCTGTTGCATGTTTTAAAAAACATCTATTTATTTGTTTAGCAAAGATTTAATATAAATAATATACTAATTTTCAACAGATTTAGCTGTTTCAAAAGTAAACAAGTTTACAATAATATCCAAACTATAAATGGCACAAAAAGAAAATTTTAATAGAGCTTTCGGGAGACTCAAGGTAAAAGAAGCCCCTATCGTAAAAGAAACCATTATGAAAAGATGTAAATGGTCCCACCAAACTTTCAGTCACAAAAAAAGCGGGAAACGTGGATTCGAAGTAAATGAATACGAGATAATTGAAACTATTTTTCGAGCATTCGGAATCGATGCGTGGAGTGGTGAAGAGTTAATATCCAGCTATAATCACAACTAAGTTTCATAATATCTTCAAAGTGAATTTAAAATATTCCCATTTATGACATACACACTCGAAGAAAAGCACCTAAAAGATTTATTGGCCGACGCTTGTGAGATCGGATTCAAAAAAGGGCTTATGACCGGATCCGCTTCTAAAATAAAGATCAAGCCCTACATGTCCAAAAGAGAAGCATACAAGCTTTACGGCAATACAATCGTAGACCGCTGGATTAAAGAAGGATTGGTAAAATAAATTAAAGACGGTGACAATAGCTCCACTGTCAGGATCGATAGAATCCAGATCGAAATAATTGCCAAATCATGCAATCGTAGTTCATTTATTACAACTGAAGAAAGGAAAAAAAGACCAATTTAAACAGAATCGTAATGAAAAAGAACTACACATTGAACCGCTTTTACTCTGAAGCCAAAGCCCTGATTGAAAAGCACAATTACACTGATCAGGAATGTAATATCAGGGTGCAGTTCGAGATAATTGAGGATGGTGAAAAGAACGGTTCCCAACGATTGGACTGCAGAATATGCTACGAAAAGGATCATGACTTTAGGTTTTTTGCTTCCAGGAGAACTCCGGAAGCCACGTTGCGGAAATTTGAAGAAACTATACTCGAATCAAAAGATCAATGGACAACTCCACAAATTGTTTCTGTTGAAATGACAGATGAACTCATTCTTACTTAAATTAACCAATAGCAGCTTTTTAGTGCTAAAATAAATACCCTACGGCGGGGCAAAGCCGGCGTTCTTTAAACCAGAATACCACGGCGGTGGGTTCGCTGCCAACAGGGCGGGAGATCACTCTCCCACCCCTGGCATAGCACAATCGCAATCTCTATTCCTTAAAAGACTAAAATTCAAAACTATAGCGGATTCAGTTCTGTTATATTTCAACTTCTGCCAAATACTAATGAATAAAGATAATAGCAAAAATTTTGAACCATTTGTGGACCCACGCTTCACAACTGAAGAGATGGAAAAAAGTCAAACCCGATGTGGCTGTGAATTTAAAATCACATCGCTGTTTTTCGATGACAACAAACCCCAATTACCAACCAAAGCGCTGGGCTGCATACATACCGGTCATGGACGCAAAATAATTGTAAGCTGGAACCAACATGGAGAATGTACAGTAGGTAGCACACCGATAAAGTCATTCGACCTTATCAAATTTGATGACCAAAAGGACAATGAAGTGAAACCGGCGGTTGTTGGTTTTGAACACGCAGTGATATAATAAATTACTTAAAAATTTAAAAGTATGAAAGTTGCAGTAATTGGTGATTACGAATCATCAGCATATAAAGAATTGCTTCAGCGCATCAGAATTTTAATGCCCGATGAAGATATACTTGACCTGTCAAGACATCAGAAAAGCAGTTGGATCAGGATGCTTGAGAATCGGTTTGCCGACATCAAAAACGCACACCAGGTAGTAATCAGCGACGATTGGGATAACCATTTTGATGCAAAACGGGATATCACTCATGCTCAGTCATTGAATAAGGAGTGCTTCATAGACCTTAACGGGCAGTTCTTACCGTTCCCTGAATACTCCAGAAGAAAATGAAAAATAAGGAGTTGGCAATCAACAAACTTTTAGCGGAGGTTAAATTTTGAATGATATTATCTACCATGGGATTCCAAAGCAGGATTTTTTCGCAATAGCGGTCCCTACTACATGGTTGTACAAACCAATTGATGGAGAAGGTGGTGTGGTCACACTGCAGGATCCAAAAACAAAAACAAAAACCAAGGTACAAATCATTGATACCTGGACTTTTGAAATAGCTGATTTTTTAAAAATGGATGGCTGGTCTTTATTGACTTACAGCCTGCCCGCTTCCAAGCTGGCCTATATTCTGAAGGCAAAATATCCCGAGATTGATCAGACAAATGTTGTACGCTTTGTTTTGCTGAAAAAAATATGATTTACATTGACGCAGAGAAAATATTTGATGCTACCTCACAAGGGTTAACGATATTTCAGCACTATTTTCCGGGCGTCGATTTTCGTGACCAAAAGCATTTTGTGAAATGCCGGACAAGCGAACGCACGGCTTCAGCCAAAGTGACACAATACAGAGGAAAATGGAGGATTACCGATTTTGGCAACCAATCGGAAGTGAACAGCATGAGTGCAATTGCGTATGTGATGTGGGCTGAAAATCTGATCTACATTGATGCACTTCGTTTTATCCAGGATGTAATTATAAAGCATGAAGTTGGCGGCAACGAGTTCCGCAAGCCAATTTATAAAGCCGATTACAGTTGGCGGGACGTCGGTCCGGAAGACAAAAAGGGGGAATACAAATTTACTTACAAACCCTCTCCCACCGAAAATGACCTTAAAAGTATTGGCCGGTACGTTACAGTTGAACTATTGGACAGGTTTTCAATCAAATCGGTTGAAAAATACGAGATGGTTGGCTACAGTGATAAATACTTCAAAGATATCGTCCATATTTTTAAATCAACAGACGATTACCCGATATTCCTGCTTGACATAGGCAGCTTCAATAAGATATACAAACCACACGAGCTGGATAAGGGTTATCGGTTCAATTACGTGGGTAAAAAGCCTAACAGCTATGTATTTGGACTAAAACAGCTCAAAACCCTCGATAATGAATTTGTGAATCCCGATTCAGGTGAATATGAGACAATGGTCCCGAATGGAAAAAGCCGAAGGTAAAAGACCTGATTCGGTGCAGTGGCAAGAGCTATGCAATGAATGTGGCCAGCCTGGGATTTCATGTCAATTGGCTAAACAGTGAATCAGCTGAATTGGAACGCGATACCTGGGATGAGCTTGATGGGATGTGCGATACACACTACCAATTGATGGATCTTGACTCAACCGGTAAAGACATGGCCATGAAATTTGCCCACCGGCATATTGACCTGGTTACGATACAGCTTCCCGAATGGCTGAAACTGAAAAAGGAGTGGCGAGGTAATGCCTGTAAAGACATCAAAGATTTTATAGGAATATCAGGTACCGATCAGGATGAAACACTGGGTAATTTTCTTGTGTTGAAGCGAAAGGCATTTCCAATGGAATTCTGGACCAAAACAACAGAGGAATCAAAAGGGAAAAAGGTTGTTACTTACAACATCAATCTCGAGAATTATTACTATTTCCTGCAATCACATGGTTTCTATGTGACTGATAGTCCGTATCATCGGAAGGCAGGATATTGCTATGCACATATCACCGGAAAAATAGTTGATCTAATTAATCCTGAGCACATTAAAAAAATCTGCAAACGGTTTACAAAGGATTGGATACGCAACAAAAACCTGCTTGATGAAGTAGCCATCCTTAACAAGATCAACTCAAGTAACCAGATTTCGGAAAATAACCTTCAGGAGCTTCAGGAGATCAAACTTGAGTTTACCAATCACAATAAACACTCCGAATATCTCCACTTCCGTAATTGCAGCCTCCGGATAAAAAAAGATGCAATAGAGAAGATCAAACACCTGGAGATCCCAAATTACATTCTTGGCAAACTGGAGATTGGTACCGATGTGATCAGCCATGTGATCGATAAAAATATCACACTGGCCAATCAACCGGCAATCGAAGTAAGTCCAACCCTTGAATATGCTTCACTTCTTGAAAACTAAAGACTGCAAAAACATCCGAAGAACGTGAAAATACGATTGTTGAACCTGCCAATTTTCCCGAGCTTAACCGTTATGATGTAAAGGCGAATGATGATAATTTCATATTCACACTGTTTCTTCGTGGTCGGGTAAGTCGGTTCTCTGCATAGCGCTTTCCTGTACCAGGCCTCGTTTTTACATTGGCGGACGGCGCAAAGACATTACCGACAAGACAGAATTTATCTATGATGGCTTTACCCGGTTCCATAATTTTATTGAAATGGATGATCTTTATGAGTTTGCCGATTTTAATTTTTTCTACACCCAGGCAATCGTGAAGTGAACAGCAAGCATATTTCGAAGCAGATACTCGCTTACGACAGCTCCGGGAAGATGATTGTCTGCCCAAATTTCGAATTGCAGAATGTTGACAGTTCAACGATTGCAAGAGTTTTAAATGGCGCTACATCGGACTACTACCACGAAAAAACGAAGTTCAACAATTACAAGGAATCCCGTTCGCCGCTTACCAAATTCGGACGCCTGCTCTTCGATGATTTTACGGAAGAAGAATGGAGCAAGTTTTACAACTTCATGGCTTATTGTATCCAGTTGCAGATGCGCTTCTTCAAGATACAGCCACCGATGGAAAACCTGCTGAAACGGCAATTGCGCAGACTGATGACAAAGGGTGTATCGAAAGACGAAGAGTTTTATATCTGGGCAAATCAGTATTTCACAATACCTCCTGATCCGCGTCCGGCAATTTCGCCTGACAATGTCGGCTACTTTAATGTTTACTTCCGAAGAGATGCAGCATTCGATAATTTCAAGTCAACGCTTAGTTCTTCGCAGACAAGTAAATACAAGAGTAACCAGTTTAAATCAAGCCTTTGTGCCTGGTGCGAATACCATGGATACACGCTAAATCCACTTCACCTTTGTACCGGTACAAATGCCATAAAGGACCGCCGGATCATCAAAAAGATTGATGACAAAACAGCCGAATGCTTCTTCATTTCGACACTTCAAACCGGTGAAGAAAATATGCCAACAGATAAGGAGTTGGAAGATATGCCTTTTTAAAAACAAGGGAATCCATATTGCGACCTGCGACAAAACCAATTGTCGCAGGTTTTTTTTGTGTTAACGTCAGCATTGAGATCACCCGGGAAACATTCAACTAAAAAATTAGTTTTTCGGTTCATCCTTCAATTTTTGTTTTTAGTGCTAATTTTCAATTTTAAGTTGTAACCTGTAACTTTATAAATAAAAAACTATTATTCAATTAATTACAGGGTTACAACTTGGTTACAACTTTAAAATAAAACTGTAACTTTTAGAAAAATAAAAATTTGAAAATTCAGGATAACAATCGTTTTTCGCCGGTTACAAGTAAATACAAAGTTGTAACTTTGTAACCACTGTGATACAATTAGTTACAAAGGGTATATGGTGTCAGTTACAAATTTTTGGCACTTTTGGGGAATATTTTAGGGGGTAGGGTTTTTACAGTGAATAATGGATTCTGGAAAAATGGAGGAATTGTTGCAAATTGACAATGGCTATTTTAATAGCTTATTCATTTCATGCAGTATTTTGTCCAATTCATGCTTATTCTCAGATCTGGAAATAACAGTGATGTAATGATCGCCATTTATGTCATCCTTGATATGGAAAGATCTTTTATCCATTGAATTATCTAATTTCCTATCTAATAAAACATTGAATATCTTATTTCGATATTCCTGCGGTGAAACCTTGTTACGACTCTTTCGCATTTTAATTTCAGCATGATCACAATAATAGTATAAGATCACATTGAAGAGTTTTAAATATTCTTTGATTAAATCAGAAATCTCAAAAAGTGTTATTGGATTATTTTGCCAATTTGATTCATCCTGAGAAATTAGAACTACATCTACAACAGGAATTTCCAAAGATGGAATTCCTTCCTGGTTAAATAAAGAGAATCGGATTTTAAACTTATTCCCTTCTTTCGTTTCGTAAGAAATTACTTGTTCTATTTCCATAAAAATAAAAAGAAGGAAACCAACATTACTTATGAATGGTTACATCAGTTTTTGAGGATACTAATGCCTTTTTCTTCTGCTCTTTATCAAGCTGAAGATTTCTCACAAAGTCTAGTAAACTTTTGGAAGGCTTCTCGATATGTAATGTTTTCGTTTTCATGACGCCGTAAAATTAGATCTAAATATAGTATTGAGCAAATTTTTAATCCTATTTTTTAAGGTATTGATAAACTATCCTTAAAACATACAAAGTTAGGTGATTGTTCAGATGGTTTTCAAGCTAAAAGTCTTATATTTGGTTCTCCTGTCGCCAGTGGGTTTCAATAGTCTAAAACCATTGAAATCCAATCTCTATGAAATTCAATATAACTGTTCCTGTAAAGCCATGCGTCAAACGATTCCTTGAGAATAATTACGGCAATCCGGTTGATTTCCGCAATCATCCCAGGGAGAATGAAATGTTTAAACGTATGCTGAAGAAGCCAGACTACGATAACGACCACAAGTACAAAAATGAACTCTGCAAACAATCACATGTTGTTGAAATATCCATATCCGATCGTGATTTTTACCGGCACGGCTGGGAGCTTCCGAAAACCGATATCGTCAGTTTTGGGCGCCATTTTGAGCATAACGCAAAATGGCTGATGCGGTCAGTTGTCAGTACCTATATCAGTTTTGGTATACCAATCAATATCGCAATCGTAAAGTTTCAGACACGTTTCCACATGGAAGAAGAGTTCTGGCCATTCGATGCTATTAAACAGGACTTTTTCAGATTCAAAACCAACAATGATATTGATTTTAACCAATTTGCCTTCCTACATCTCGAAAAGCTGATATTGGTTAATATTTCGAATGCCGGAGCAATTACAAGCCATGCCGTAAAGAACTATGAAAAAATGATCGTGCAACATCAATAAATTCTAACTAAAAATATGCGGAAGTTGTCACCGATCAGTGACAACTTCCGGTAATGCCAAATTCAATGAAAACAATCAACAAACAGTCCGAGAACATGGGGGGAGTTCTCCGGATTTGGGCAGTTCCTCCGTCAGATATTTCAATATCCGGGAATCAGGTAACAATCCTGTCGGATGCAAACATTGTTGACATCTATACCCAGGAAGACTCGGCCAGCTTCACTGAAGAAATGTCCAAATCGTTTGCCGGGACTTCCTATAAGGTAGAATTATTGGCAATCGTTCCCTGCGATACTCCGGAAACGCTTAAACTGATATCAGATATGGAACGTCGCTGTAAATACCTGGTGATTTATATGGATGGCAACGGCAATTACAAACTTGCTGGTACAAAACCGGTCCCCTCCGTTTTTCTGCCAAAGCAACAACGGGTTCAGGAACAGTCGGATTAAATCACTTTATGAAAATGGTTTTCCTTATCTGGAAATAACAGAACTGGGTAAGGTGGAACTATTTAAAACCGAACCCAACTTGAAAAAGGGCTACGCAATCGAAAAACCTAAAAGGGTAAAAAAATCAAATCAAACAACTTTACCGGATTAATTCGTGGTAGTTCGTATCTCATGCCTGGATTAATTTCTTTAATCTGGTTTGATAAGCCTGCCAATAGTTGAGTTTTGTTTTTTCATTTAGGAATGACGCACCCAAAAGAGAAGCTACTTTATTTTTCCCTGAAGTGAGTCCTTTCAAAATGTCGTTTACCTGCTTATCACTCATTCCTGCATGTTGGGCAAGCGTGTAGAACTGTTGAAGTACATTACCCTTTGCCAGATTCCGGGGTAACAACCCATCGTCCAAAGCAAAATCGTTATCTTCAATATGGATTCTGCTATTCAACAAATCATAAGCAGGACTTAACCGATAGTCGCCCATGGGTGTTTCCAAAAGAGAGAAGTTTTTAAAATGGGAATCACCATTTGAGAATAGAAAATTAAATAAGAATAGTTTAAATAGCTTAGGGGCTTCAAGTTTGTACGCTGGTAAATGGACTTTCATCAATTCAAACAGCTCTAAATAGTTGCCCTGGTATTTGTAATGCTCCCCGTGCGTTTGCGGTGTTCTACCAGCTAACGATGCAAAATCATCCTGAGCCCATTTACTGCCATCTTCTTTTACATCAAAACGTTTGGTAATGTATGCAGGAGTTCCATTTTTAAAAAAAATCAGTGCATTTTCAGCGGTTTCAATGTTGTAAACCTGACGGGCTATTTGCATGGTCAGATGTTCATTGGCAGGCATCTGGTCGGCATTTTTTCCGACACCGGGAATTGGTTTTAAGATGTATGCTCCATGTTCTCCCTCATTGATTAATCTGAGCTTGTTCTTTTCCAGCAGTACAGAAAATTTTTCCTGAACGCCTGAAATAGAAATACGCTTTCTGTTTTCCGCAAACAAATCATCCGTTTCCTGATTTGTTGCGGGAGAATCGTATGGTAAAACATGTTGTACGCTGTGCCCATTAAAAACCCTGTTTAAACATGTCCTGCTATAAGTGCTATGACCTACTGCAAGTGTTCCCGGACAATATTTTATTTCTGGTAAACTCATTCTTTTTCAATTTTAAGTACCCTGACGGCTCCGATTGTATCATTTTGCGCTGTTGTCAACAGTAAACCGAAATAGTCTTCCGGATCAATACGCATTAATTTACAAACCACCTGCTTATTTGACCCTTCCGGTAGCATGTTGTAGAAAAAAGGGAAAAGGTATTGGGAGTTGTATTCCTGTTGAGATCTGGGCAAGGTAAGACTTACACCGGGCTTGTTACTATCAGCCATCCAGGCATCATTGTATCTGTAATTAAACGACCCATCATCATGCTGAGTCAAAATACCTGCCTCTTCTTCTTTATATAAGATAACTGCGCTTCTCATTTATTCTCCATTGGTTTCTTAATTTGTAAGCAAACTTCCATTCCAAGTACATCTGCTAATTTCTGGATGGTTAGCAAGGTGGGGTTGCCTTTTCCACCTTCGAATTGTTTCAGGGTTCGTAATCCCACTCCGGAAAGCTCTGCAAGCGTTTCCTGTGTTACACGCATCATCTCTCTGCGTTCCTTAATCGTCTGTATCAAGTTTTCCAAGTGCATTATATGGCTCTTTATTATGCAAATATACGTTAATTTTATATAACACAATCAAAAGGAGCACTAAATGGCACTTTGCGCTATAATTTACATTTGAAAGGCGCAATTGCTGATTATAAGCGCCATATATTGCACTATTTGAAAGGATTACACCCTAATTTCCCATACATTGTTTGCAGCATTGTCTATTAGTTTGCTTTATTAGCTGCATTTTTTTCATTATCAATTTTAAATAAGCCAAATCCTAGTCCAAAACCAATCCATGGTTGATTTCTGTATACCCCTTTTTGTTGAAGGTTTCCAGAGGGAAAATCGATGCCAGTTAAAATACTTAATTGAATTCCATTTTTCTCCCACATATAGCCAACCATTACAATAAAAAGATGTTAACAAAAAAGAGACTCGAAAGAGCCTCTCTGAATGGATCTTCCGAATTGTCAGGGTTACTCGTCTGACTGATGCATCAGGATATAATCAACCGCTTTTTGTGCCTGGGCAGCCGCCAGTACCAAGACCTTTGGATCATCTTTGAAAGTTCTGATCCAGCTTTTAATGTAGGCCGCATTATTTTCAATCGTCTCCTGCTCAATATTGGTAATTCCGCACAGTTTGCAGCTCCCATCTCGTCCACTAATTATTCAAAACTAAACCGGAATAATTTTTGCCAATGTGCCGAATAGATGTCGGCTATCTAACATCCGAACCGATAGCCAATCCCCGATTCCGTATTCAGCAATTTTGGTTTCGAGGGTTCATCCTCGACCTTTTTACGCAACTGCGCCATAAAAACCCGCAGGTATTGGGTCTGTTCAACGTAACCCATGCCCCAGACTTCCTTTAAAATATATTGATGCGTTAAAACACGTCCTTCGTTTTTGGCAAGGAGCGCCAGCAGCGAAAATTCGGTGGAGGTTAGTTTGAGCAACTCGTTGTTTTTGCGTGCGGTATGATTCGCTAAATCGACTGTTAAAGCGCCAAATACAAGGATCGGATTATCAGAATTGCCCTGGCTCTGGCGGATGGCAACACGGATGCGCGCCAGCAATTCGCCTGTTCGGAAGGGCTTGGTAAGGTAATCGTTGGCACCGTTATCCAGCGCTTTAATGATATCGTCTTCCGAACTGCGGACAGAAAGGATCAGGATGGGTTTCTCGAACCATTCGCGAAGTTTCCTGAGTATTTCAAGGCCATCGGCATCGGGCAGACCCAAATCAAGGATAATCATTGCAGGCTGACGCGTAGCGGCCAATGTCAGCCCCTCCTTACCGGTTGATGCTTCCGAAATCTTATAACCACTGGCTGAGAGGGTTATTTCGAGCAACCGCCGGATCTGGACTTCATCATCGATAATCAAAATTGTTTCCTGCATAGATTTAAGATTTACCACAGAGAAGAAAATAACCACATAGTCACATAAGAAAAAATGAACCACATAGGCACATAGAGAACATAGAAAAAAATAAAAATAAAAATAAACCACATAGTCACATAGAAAACATAGGAAAAAACCGATGAAACTATGAGGTTTAATATTTCCACAAGATAGTTCTCTTTTTTATAACCACATAGTCACATAGTAACACATAGTTATTTTTCTCCTATGTTTCCTATGTGACTATGTGGTTCAAAATTTTTACCGGTATCTTAATGGTAAATATTGCGCCACCATTCTGCCGGTTTTCAGCAGTTACGGTTCCCTGATGCGCCTCGATAAATCCTTTCACAATCGAAAGACCTAAGCCGGTCCCTCCCGTTTTGGCATCCTTCCCGCGATAGAACTTATTAAATACCAACTGCAGATCATTATTGGGGAATCCGGCTCCCCTATCCATCACCTGGATGGTCAGAAATCCATTGTCGTGAAAGAACTTGAGCCTGATGGATGTCCCGGCCGGGGTATTTTGGGTGGCATTCAAAACAAGATTATGCAGCACCTGTTCAATAAGACCAAAGTCGAGTTGCACCAAAGGCATACTCGCAGGAATGACAATGTGAAACTTGAAAGGGAGTAATTCCTGTTTAAGGTTATCAGCCACTTTATTTGCCAGATCAGTCACATCGCACCAGTCGAGACGCGGAGATATACGACCCGATTCGAGCCTCGACATATTCAGCAGATTTTCGATCAGTTGATTCAACCTGATGGAGGCTGTATTAATCTCGGAATACAGTTTCACTTTTGTCTCCTCGGGATAACTCTGCGATAAAAGGGTATCAGACGCACCAATAATTGTGGCAACCGGAATCCTTAACTCATGCGAAATGGAATTGAAAAGTGTTTTGTAGAGTTTATCCGATTCATTCAAAATATAGGCTTTTTTGGCAGCATTTCGCAAAAACTCACGTTCGTATTTGCTGGATATTTGGGCCAGAAATGCTTCCCAAAATTGTCCTTCACCTTGCGTAAATACTGTTCCATGTTCGACAGCAATTACCCCCATATTTTCATTGATTCCGGTTAAAGGATAAAATGTATAATCGGTGGATGGCAATGTATCAGTATGTTTCCCTGCCTTCACCGAATGTTTAAATACCCAGTTGGCAATGCTTAACTCGTTTTCGGAAAGATTAATTTTAGTTTCGTGATTTAATTGATTTTCAAGTTTGTTCGCATCATTTCTAAGAATAATTGCACAATCTAACCTAAAATATTTTTGAATGTACCTGATAGCAATATTCGTAACATCATCGATCCCGGGGGCCATCGTCAAATCGCGGGTCAGCTGGTAAAGTGCGTGGGTACGCTCTTCGCGTATCCTGATTTTCTTCTCCTGATGTCGTACCCTTGATGTCAATATGCCATTCAACAATGCAATGATAAAGAACATGATAAGCATCAGAATATCCTCGGCCTTTTCGATATGCATTGTAAATTGCGGGGGGATGAAAAAGTAATCCCAGATAAGCGCACTCAGTGTTGCAGCAAGCAAAATAGGCCCGGTGCCGTAAAAAAGTGCCAGAATCGATAATAAAATCAACAGTCCAAAAGACAAAACCTGGTACCCCGCGTAATCTTTTATGAAATAGAAACATATTGAAGACAATGTGACAAAAAGGGAAACTAACAGGTATTGTTGGAGATTTGAAGTAAAAGATGGGACAGATATTTTTTCCCTGTATTTGTCTTTCTCCTGACTATCTGAACCAAGAATATAAACATCGATGTTACCACTATAACGGATTAGCCTGTTTACAAAATTACCAAGCCGTAACATTGATAAAATATTAATAACACGTGGCTTGCCAACAATAATATGCGTTACATTCTCTTTTTGGGCAAAATCGACGATTGCTTTTACAACATCGTAGTTTGTGATGATTCTGAATTTGATCCCAAGCTGCCCAGCCAGGCTTATATTTTTATCCAATTGCACACGTTCTTTGGATGTCAGGTCGTGCTTATTTTCGACATAGATTGCCTGTATGGTGGCACCCATTGAATAGGAAAGGTTCTTTGCCCAACGAAGCAGTTTTGTCGATTGCTCTGTGAAACCGATCGCCACTAAAAGGTGCAACCCCGATTTCCACGGACCTTTGATTCGTTTGAGTTGCATATACTCGTGCAATTGCTTATCAACGCGATCAGCAACAATTCGTAAAGCCATTTCACGCAATGCTGTAATATTTCCTTTGCGAAAGAAATTTTCAATCGCCTGTCTCGAACGTTCAGGAGCATAAACCTTTCCTTCGGATAATCTTTGCAGTAATTCATCAGGTGTCAGATCAACGAGTTCCACTTCATCGGCACTCTCGAAAATCTCGTCAGGCAGCGTTTCCCTGACAATAATACCTGTTATCTGCGCTACAGTTTCGGAACGGCTTTCAAGGTGCTGGACATTTAGCGACGTATAAACGTTGATGCCATTTTCGAGAATTTCCTGAACATCCTGGTACCTTTTGGCATGACGGCTTCCGGGTGCATTCGTGTGAGCCAGTTCATCGACCAGAACTACCTGCGGTTTGCGGGCAATGATTGCATCCAGATCCATTTCCTGAACAGGTCTGGATTTGTATTCATAGGTTTTGCGGGGAATAATTTCAAAACCCTCAACTAATTCGGCTGTCTCTTTTCGGTTGTGCGTTTCGACATAACCGACGATAATCTCGTTGCCTTTCAGTTTCTCGGCCTGGGCAGTCTGCAGCATCGTATAAGTCTTACCAACACCGGCGCACATACCGAAGAATATTTTCAGTTTGCCCCGTTTACTTTTTTCTTCTTCGTTTACAAGCGAAGCTAAAAGTTCATCAGGATCGGGGCGGTTGTCGTTTAAATCGTTCATTATCTTTATATTTACCACATAGTCACATAGTAACACATAGGTTTCTTAATTTACCACATAGTCACATAGGAACACATAGTTTTTTAACTACCACATAGTCACATAGAGACACATAGTTTTTTTCTCTGCGATTTTTTGTTTGTTTTTTCCTTCTATGTTTCCTATGTGACTATGTGGTTCATTTATTTCTTTGTTTACTATGCACCTATGTGGTTTATTCTTACTTGATTTCATCCAACTTCAAATTTAGCAATAATACATTAATCCGATGTTCGCCAAGTAAAGAAAACTGAGGTAGTTTCGATAATTCGTTTATGGAATTTAATAGTCGTTGCTTTTGGGTATCATCAAAATGCCGGGTTTTGACTACTCGCTCCACCTGTAATAAAGCCGCTTGAGGTGAAATATGCGGGTCAAGGCCACTTGCCGAGGCAAAAAGCATCTCTGAAGGGATTGCAGTAAGACTATCTAATTGATTAAATGTAATGAATTGCTGTTTACGTTCGACAACAAGATTTTTCAGCTTTATATTGGTCAAACCAAAATTTGAACCTCCTGAAGGCAAAGGGTTATACGAAACTGCCGATGGTCGCGAAGTAAAATAAATTGTACTGTCGAATTGCTGTCCAATCAATTCACTTCCTATTATTTTATTGCCTTTAACAATTAAACTACCATTCGCTTTTGACGGAAATGCAACCTGTGCAATTCCAGTTACCAAAAGCGGATATACGATCCCTGTCAAAACGGTGAAGAACAGGAAGATTTTCAAAGATATAAAGAGTGTTTTCATTTTTTGTTTTTTTATTTACCACATAGTCACATAGAAACACATAGGTTTTTTATTTACAAAATAGGCACATAGGACCACACAGTTTTTTACTGTGAGACTTTATGTTTGTTTTTCCCTTCTATGTTTACTATATGCCTATGTGGTTCATTTGTTTTTTCTATGTTTACTATGTGCCTATGTGGTTAAAAATTAATAATCATATCAATCAATTTAATTCCAACAAATGGAGCAATTATTCCCCCTAAACCAAAGATCAACAGGTTACGGGTTAAAGCTTCATTCGCTGAAACTGGCCGGTACTGAACGCCCTTTAAAGCCAAAGGAATCAGCATTACAATAATAAAGGCATTAAAAATCACGGCACTAAGGATTGCACTTTGAGGTGAACCAAGATTCATAACATTCAATGCAGACAGGGGGCCAATACCGCTTTTACCTGAATAAAGCGAAATAGCAATGGCCGGAATAATAGCAAAATACTTCGCTACATCATTCGCAATACTAAAGGTTGTTAGTGAGCCTCGTGTCATTAATAATTGCTTGCCAACTTCAACGACTTCAATTAATTTGGTCGGATTACTGTCGAGGTCGACCATGTTGCCGGCCTCGCGTGCTGCCTGAGTACCCGTATTCATCGCAATGCCAATATCAGCCTGAGCAAGCGCTGGCGCATCGTTCGTTCCGTCACCAATCATACCAACCAAATGTCCGTTCGCCTGTTCTTCCCGAATACGACGCAATTTATCTTCAGGCGTGGCTTCTGCCATAAAATCGTCGACACCAGCTTCGGCAGCAATAGCGGCGGCAGTCAGGGAATTATCACCCGTAATCATCACCGTACGGATTCCCATCTTGCGAAGTTCAGCAAACCGCTGTTTAATACCACCCTTAACGATATCTTTAAGGTGGATAATGCCAAGCACCCTGTTATCCTCGGCAACAACCAATGGCGTAGCGCCTTGTCTTGCTATTTCTGAAACAATATCCTGAATTTTTTGAGTATAAAAACCATTGTTGTTTTGGACAAATCCTCGAATGGCTTCAGATGAACCCTTGCGAATTTGATGAGTTTTACCATCGTTGGTTTTAAAATCAACACCACTCATTCGTGATTGTGCGGTGAATTGGATAAAGGTTGCATTCAACTGGTGAACTTCGCGGCCACGAATATTGAATTGTTCTTTTGCGAGTACAACAATTGAACGTCCTTCGGGAGTTTCGTCTGATAAGGAGGAAAACTGGGCTGCATTGGCAAGTTCTTCAACTGTCACACCCTCAGCAGGGATAAAATTGGTAGCCATACGGTTACCAAGTGTGATTGTTCCGGTTTTATCGAGTAAAAGCACATCCACATCACCGGCTGCTTCGATGGCACGACCGCTCGTTGCAATCACGTTACGCTGTAGAAGCCGGTCCATTCCACTTATTCCGATTGCACTCAGCAAACCTCCAATCGTAGTTGGAATTAAACAAACCAACAAAGCTATTAATACAGGGATTGTTAAGTTTTGCGAAGCGGGCAAACCCGACGCGGAAAGGCTATATCCAAAGAACGCAGGAAGTGTTGCCACTGCCAAAAGAAAAATGATCGTCAAACCTGAAATTAAAATTGACAGCGCAATTTCATTGGGCGTTTTTTGGCGTTTCGCACCTTCAACCAGCGCGATCATACGATCAATAAACGTATTGCCAGGTTCGGAAGTTATGCGGATCAACACTCGATCGCTGATCACTCTTGTCCCTCCGGTAACCGCCGAACGGTCGCCACCGCTTTCGCGGATAACGGGAGCTGATTCGCCTGTGATGGCCGATTCGTCAACACTGGCAATCCCTTCGATCACTTCGCCATCTGATGGGATAACATCGCCGGCTTCGCAAATTACAACGTTACCTTTTTTAAGTTCGGTAGCATTCACCGCAACTTCTTGTTTGCCATCCATCTTACGGGCGATGGTTTGGGTACGGTTTTTACGCAAACTATCCGCCTGTGCTTTTCCCCTTCCTTCGGCAATGGCCTCTGAAAAATTGGCAAACAACACAGTAAACCAAAGCCAGATAGCTATATTGAGGTTGAATGATGAAAAATTACCCTGAAAAATACCAGCAAACACAACAATTGTTGTTAGAAAAGAACCAATCGCTACAATAAATATGACCGGATTCTTAATCAATAAAGCAGGATTTAATTTAATGAAACTGTCTTTTATTGCCTGTAATGCCAACTTACGGTTAAACAGACTTATATTTTGTTTTGTACTCATTTTGTCAAAAATTAAAAGGTTATACCATTGTTCATAAGAAGATGTTCCGCAATCGGGCCAAGTGCTAAAGCAGGAAAATGAGTTAATCCGCCTACAATAAGGATGACAGCAATTAGCAAACCAATAAACAACCAATTGTCCGTGTGAAAAGTACCGGCAGAAGATGGGGTAATTTTCTTCTGTGCCATGCTTCCGGCAATTGCCATTACTGGAATAATAATGCCAAAACGACCAATCAACATTCCAATCCCTATCGTAATATTGTAAAACACAGTATTTGCATTTAAACCTGCGAAAGCGCTTCCGTTGTTTCCAGCTGCTGAAGCATAAGCATAAAGAATTTCGGATAAACCATGAGGTCCGGCATTATTAAGACTTGATAACCCTGGAGCACTAACCGATGCCCAGGCTGTGAACAGAAGTATTACAACATTTGGTGCAAGAACTGCAAGAATAGCCATTTGTACCTCAAACTTCTGAATCTTCTTGCCAAGGTATTCGGGGGTGCGCCCAACCATTAATCCTGCAATAAACACGGTAAGTATAATGAATATTACCATTCCATACAATCCGGAACCGACACCACCGAAAATAATTTCGCCGAGCATAAGGTTGATCATTGCTACCATTCCCGCAAGGGGCGACAGACTATCGTGCATTGCATTTACCGAACCATTTGAAACAGCAGTCGTTGAGGTTGACCACAGAACACTGTTGGTGATCCCAAAACGAGTTTCCTTCCCTTCCATCAAGTGCAAATTTCCGAAAATAGGATTGGTTGAATACTCAGCATATAGGGAAATACTTAGCCCGATGACCAATAAAATCAACATCGCCGTAAAAATTGTCCATCCTTGCCGCGTTGAACCAACCATTTTGCCGTAAGTGAATGTTAAAGCAGCTGGTATAAGCAGCAATGCCAACATTTCGAGAAAATTGCTGAAAGGAGTCGGATTTTCGAACGGATGTGCACTATTTGCATTGAAAAATCCGCCCCCGTTCGTACCCAATTGTTTTATTGCAATCTGCGAAGCTGCCGGCCCCATCGGAATGACCTGTGTTGCACCCTGTAAAGTCTGAACAGTATCATACGTTTTATAGTTCTGGACAACACCCTGACCAACCAATACGACTGAAAATAATATTGATAACGGTAAAAGCACATACAAGGTTGAGCGGGTAAGATCAATCCAGAAACTACCAAGCTGATCGGTGATTTTTCGGGCGAGCCCCCTAATAAGTGCCAATAGAACAGCAATTCCCGTTGCTGCACTAACAAAATTCTGTACTGTAAGCCCGAGCATTTGCACCAAGTAGCTGAGCGTTGTCTCGCCCGCATATCCTTGCCAGTTAGTGTTGGTCATAAAGCTAACTGCCGTATTAAAGGCTGAATGCCATGAGACATTAGGGAGATTTGCAGGATTCAGTGGTAATTGTGCCTGAAAAAGTTGGAGTAAAAATACAAAAGAAAATCCGATCAGGTTAAACATTAGCAAACTGAAGGTGTATGACTTCCAGTTTGTTTCCTCCTCCGAATCTATTCCTGAGAATTTATAGGTCAGCTTTTCGAGCCAGCCAAAAACAGGTAACATGAGGTGTTTCTCCCCAACAAATACCTTGAACATATAATTGCCTAAAATGGGAGTAAGCCCAATAAGTATGGCAAAAAATAAAATAACCTGAATATAATCTTGCGCTGTCATTGTTTAAAATTTTTCAGGTTTAATAAGAGAATAAAGAAGGTAAACGAGAATTAACAAAGCAATTACAGCTCCGATTAAATATCCTAAGCTTGTACTCACTTCAACCGGGCTGGATGTATTCATTAAAATTATTGCGTTCATATTATATCTTTTTATTACGATACAAAAATGCGACGGATTCTATATGGGTTTTGTAAGGATGATCTTTCGGAGTATAAAGATTTTATAAAGAAAAATCCCTTATTTGTTTTCCTTTTCGAAGGAAAACAAATAAGGGATTCAGAAAGCTGATTTTTGATAAAAATTAAAAATCGCTTTGTTAATCTAAATCATGATCGTTCAAATATAGTATTCAGGAGTCCGCCACCTCCCTCTTTACGGCTGTTGGGGCCGAAAGAACTCAGCTGTGCGATCAGTTTACGTATTGGCATCGATTGCAACCAAACCCTTCCGGTTCCACGTAAAGTTGCCAGGAACAATCCTTCGCCGCCAAACACCATCGAGCGCAAATTACCAGCCTGCTGGATATCGAAGTCTATTGACTGCTCGAAAGCTACCACACAACCTGTATCGACCCTTAAAGTTTCGTTGTTCAACCGGCGCTCGATAACCGTTCCACCAGCATGAATAAATGCTTTGCCATCACCGGTAAGCTGCTGAAGAATAAAACCTTCACCGCCAAAAAATCCGGCGCCTAATTTTTTATTAAACCGCATCGTTATTTTGGTTCCCAGAGCGGCGCACAGAAAGGCATCCTTTTGGACAATGATCGTGCCACCCATCTGACGTAAGTCAACAGGGATAATCGTTCCGGGATAGGGCGCTGAAAAAGCAACATGTTTCTTGCCATATCCCTGATTGGTAAAATAGGTGATAAACAGCGATTCTCCGGTAATTACCCGTGAACCAGCCGATAATAGTTTGTCAAAAAAACTGGCTCCCGGATTGGTCCCATCGCCCATTTTCGATTCGAAAGCAATGCCGTCTTCCATGTATAACATCGCACCCGCTTCAGCAATAACGGTCTCCTTCGGATCAAGTTCAATTTCTACCAACTGGACATCGTGCCCAATTATTTTGTAATCAATTTCGTGTGATTCCATAATTTGAGTTTTTATTTTCCGTAAGTAAAATTAAAAATTCTCAAGCACCTGAATCGATGCATGCACCTATTTGTATTGCGAAATAGCAAATCATTACAACCCCCAAAAGCGGTAAACAAGCTTTTATTTTTCCTCTAAAAACTCTTTTGTCGTTTTAACTGAAGCGTAAAACCCATTGAAGGCGGCCAGAAAGCTTTTATGAACTTCCGATGCTTTTACTGTTTCTCCGTTGATCTCAAGATCCCTTGTTGCACATGCGTCTGAAATCACAGTGCAATTAAAACCAAAATCTTTTGCCGCTCTGACTGTTGCATCCACGCACATATGCGTCATCATACCACAGAGAACCAGCTCGGTAATATCATTGCTTTTCAGGTACTCCAATAGCACTGTCTCCCTGAAACTATTGGGATATTGTTTAATGATGACTTTTTCGTTGGCCGTTGGTTTTATATTTTTATGAATTTCTGCGCCAACAGTCATGGGCAGGAAAAAGGTTGCCTTCGGACTTGACGCAAGATGCTGAATGTAAATAACCGGTAAACCCTCAGATCTGAACTTGTCAAGAATTTTTCGGGCATTTAAACTGGCCTCTTCAACACCAACAAGTGCCATTGTTCCATTTTCAAAATAGTCGTTTTGAATATCAATAATTACCAAAGCTTTCTTCATAATATTATTCGCCGGTTTCTGTTGTGAAAACCCCAAAAATAGTGAAAAGCAAAATAAAGTAAGGGTGAAAATGATTGGTTTCATATAGATTGATTTTATGCGAATTTACTTCTTTTTGTATTTCCATTCCTTTCCGCAATCAAAGCATTTAAAAGATGATTTAAACCGGGGAAAGATGGCACCTATCATAATAGCCAGGTTTATGATTGCCAATACAATCGTAGTAAGAATACCGGGTTTACTATTTACTACAATATTATCGGAGCCGC
>Ga0209511_1001167_pt1 | contig 24024 bp, 21 predicted proteins | sample SSSSmetaG_FD_184141 | JGI IMG/M metagenome (GOLD analysis project Ga0209511, IMG submission 184141) | Glacier valley bacterial and archeal communities from Borup Fiord, Nunavut, Canada, to study Microbial Dark Matter (Phase II) - ​SSSS... | ecosystem: Environmental > Aquatic > Freshwater > Ice >... | reverse complement strand
ACCTAACGTTGTCGGTGCTATCCATCGCCATACTCCGGTGATGACGATAATCCAATGGCTGCTGTGGCTATCGCCATGTGTTGCGGACAGTCTGTATATACCGAATCGGTTATTAAATTCACTAAAGACAACCTCTCGGGTATTCCCGGAGTAAATTAACGGTCCAGTGAAAGTGCGGGTTGCGCCTAGTGGCCATACATCAAGCACTACTTTTGGGAAAAAACCATTCGAACTGTCACGGGGCGCAATATTCTTAATACCTATCTTACCCTTTACTGACTCCCCGATAGTAAGCCACGGTACGTCGACATGAGTAATGGTCGCCTGATGCAGCGCCGGTGTTTCATTTGTAATGAGTAGGAGTGTTCCGATCTGGACAGATGGCACTGCATCACCGATCACTGCGACGGTATTTTTCGCAAAAATAGCAGCAAACACATCACCAGTCGGAAGTTTTGAACCATCGATTACAAAATACAAACGTAATGTTTTCTTTGCGGGTATTTGCGCATCGTTATAATCAAGCTGAATAGCGCTACTCAGCTGGGGGTCTGTGTAGAACGTCAATTCACCTTTGTCATTGATTTGACGGAATCCTTGCACATGAAAAGAAACATCTGTCGGCACCGATAAGGGATTTGTGACATCGATAAACCCTTTCTTGCTCTCGCCTTTTTTCAAAGATTCACGATATTCTAGGGGCTGTAATTGTAACGACGTATCTGCAAATACCGACGACCCACCTATGAGTGCGAAGAGTGTGACACTTATGAAAACAGCTATCCAATATTTCAAGGTAAAGTCGTTCCTGTATAAAGGACACTGTTGCTGTACGCCCCTGAGGCCTGTGCACTCTGCACGTCAAGTCGTGTTTGCATGCTGATAGTATCGACCGTACCGTCGACATGTCCGGTCCCGTTATAAAAAGCCGTCGTCGTGAGCGGAAAGGCAGCGTACTTACTGCCACTCCCCCACTTACTATCAATAATCGGTGCACTCGTAACAGTAAAGCCAAGACCCTTTGTCGTGCCCTCACTCCATGTCAGTGGAGTGGTTATCGACCCGCCGATAGCCGGTATAGTATTTGACCCTGCTTGAAGGTCGTGGTCTTGCTGGGCAGAAATACTGTAATTAGTGGCATTGGTTCTGACAATGGCGTCACCAAGGCTAGTGACAGAGCTTCCACTTAATGCCCCGAGAGTGAACCCACTCGGAATGCCGGTATTCTGTGCGTTATACTCTGCGATCACCTCTGCCATAGTCAGTGTACGGTTAAATAGCTTTATGTGGTCGAGAGAGCCCGTTAATGCCCTTCCAAGTCCAGGGAATGACCCAAGCGATAATGAGCCGCTCGAGTTTTGCAGTGAGCTAGACAGGGTGCCTGTCACTGTTGAATTGGCGAGTACGCCATCAACGTAAATCTTTACTTTGTTCGCTTGGGATAAAGTCCCGTCATACGAAACTGCAACATGGTGCCAGCTCGCAAAGCTATTCCATGTGTTTACCGTCGTCTCGACATAATTGACGCCAGTATCAGTTTGCGTACCTGCAATGTAAACACGTAGATTGTGATCTGAGCCTGTCTGAATCGCCCATGAGCCAGAAGTGGCGTACTGCCAGTGGCTAGCAATTGCCTGGTTTGGGTACCAAGCGTCTTGTTTCACCCAGCCTTCGAAGCTCATTGCTGACCCAGACGGAAGAGCGGCACTATCGGGTACGAGTACAGCCCCAGTTCCTGTGCTATCGGTGCTACCGTTGATATTCACTGCGGTACCTAGCTTGCCTGTCGCAGACCAAGCTGCTGTGCCACTCAGGACTCCATTATTTTGAAGCGCACTCCCGTCATATGTTCCTGTGCCTGTATTCTCATCAAGTGGATAGTATGCGACAAGTCCATTTGGCTGTATGGATAACTGCATTGTTCCAGTTGACGAATTCGTCTGAACTTGATCAATAATGTAACTGCCACTTTGTCCGTTACCGATAACTGTTTCGCCACCGATAGTCGTCATCTTGTAACTGGTCGAGGACGTATCGCCGCCAAAACTGCCACCTAAATTTCCGTTTATTTCATAGCTCGGGCTTGTGATTCGATCCGCCATGACAGACGACGTCAGTAATGCGATAGTAGCAACGAACGCACTAAAAAAACTCACCCCTACTATTTTTATGTATGCGTGTCTCATACTGTTACTATAATACTTTTTCATGTTATGCCTACATTCCGAACATAATAATAAGGGCGATCAGGCCGAGCCCTGCAATGCCGAGTTTTAGAGTCGTCAGTTTAGCTGGTGTCAATTTTGTCCTAATGTTGAACCTTGGTCTGAACACGGTTCCTGCGAGGCCTATATTATAAGCACCTGCTATGAGCCCGATGCCAGTGATGAGTAGCGCCAGTCGGAGGGTACTCGGTACGGAGTTATTGGGGGTGCCGTCACTACGTGGCGTCAGATCGAGCCCGTCTGCGATCGATAGAATAGGCGGAAGAACGTACTGCTCAATTAAACTCGGTTTTGTCTGGGGCTGATTCTGGTGCGTATCTTTTACACCGCCGACGGTTGTCTCTGTCGTACTCCCTGTGCTTGGCGTGGTATTTTCCTGGTATGTCAGGACGGCTGATGCTTCGCTATTGCCCGCTTGGCAGATATCAATCGCAACAAGCCGGATTGTCTGCGTTCCAGGGTTGACGTTAACGATGGCGTGGAATGCTGTCGTGTCGAAGGACAAAGGGATGGTGCCGCTATACGCGTTGTTGACGTATATTTCAATCTGGTTAGCTCGGAATACTGAGCCGGCTATTTCTACTGTTGGCTTGTTGACGACACTATCACTTAATGGCTGCAGGATCGAGATGGACGAAGGTATGTCAGGATTACATACGAGTACTTGGAGGTTTGACTGTGCGTGTGCGTCAATCGACGGCAATAGCAGGGCTATGCTCATTGCTATAAGTAGCGGTATGGTCTTCTTGAACATTAGCGGCGCTTACGACGGAGTAGTGTATACCCGGCACTCGTCACAATTGCGAGAATTAATACAATAATGAACCATCGAGGTGCAACGAGTGCATAGTGCGTCGTGTCGGTTGATTTGTCGAGAATCGTCACCGTCTGATTGATTTTGAAAAATCCAAACCACGGCGACTGGTTCCATGTGAAAGCAGCATTACGTACTGTACCTGGATACACGATGTAATCTTTAGACTCTCGATATTTCTCGCCACCGAATATATCTTTCACGGACGTTAAGATTGTTGCTGAAAAATCAGTATTCCCAGTGTTCTGGATGCGATTACTCACCGTCAGTGGCGGTATTGATTGCCAGAAATTGGCTATTGATTCGATTAAATCGCCCTTTTGGATAATGTCACCATCAACGTTCGTAGTTATAATACTACCAATACGTTTTTTTCGTAGGACTGAGTCGGTTGATCCAGGCTCGGCGACTGTTTCAGCAAAAATAATGCCATAATGACCACCCGGTGCAGCTGTCGCAGGAACGTGTATCGTATACGGTACATCCACTCGTTCGCCCGGCTTGAGCGTATAGGATGTTTTTGAGAATGTTATCCATTGATACAGATCGCTGTTGGCCGTTGCTGTCTCGAATTGTAAATTATACTGCTCGTTTTTTACTGAAAAAGGACGACTATAGACAGTGAATGTATATGCCGTTGTCCCGTCGTTGATGACCACTATCTTGTCAGAATTAGTGTTCCCTGCTTTTATTTCGCTCTTCTTGATGACTGGCGTCAGGGAAATACTCGCCGTGTCAGTTGGTGGCTCCTGCGCGTATGCGGTACTTATCGAAAGGCTTAGGCTGATGGATAATACTGCGATGGCCAGCATCGCTATGCGAGTTGCTGGCCATCTAACGATTAATGTATTCAAACTCATGCTTGACTAACTATGAATTGGTTACTGCAGTATATGTGACTGTATCTGTGTAGACGCCAGTTGGCTTTGCGCTGTCCATCTTTACGCCGTACCAGACTGTTGTTGCGTCGCCCTGGGCGTTAAGGGCCGTTGTTTTGATCTGAACTGGCGCTGCAGAGCTTGCGACACCGGCCCATGTTGATACGCTGCTAGTTGCGTTTGATTCTCCAGTGTATGCGCCAGCAGTGAATCCGCCTTGGCTGACGATACGATAACCCCATGTGTTGGTTGCAAGCGCAGTTGGGGCTGCGTATGTTCCCGTGTGCGCAGCAACTGTATTAGCACCGTTTGCAAGCGTCGTGACTGTATCGGAATCAGCCAATGTTAAGTTGTATCCGTTGTAGCTATTCGTTGATACGGTAACTGTATCTGCCGCACTTGATACAACGGCGCTTGATGTAGGTGTTAGTGAGATACCGACGGTTGTTGACGTAGCTAGTGATAAGGAAGAGTTAACTGTCGCGTTAATCGTCGTATTGCCTGTTTGAGTTGCTGCAGCAGCGACTACGGGTGACAAGACGACAAATGAGAGCACGATTAAGGATAACAGTGCTGGTGTAAAACGTTTCATGATATTGATTTCCCTCTTTACAGTAGTTGTAGTTATTGTCATAAGCATAATACATGACAAACTTTTTTTCAATAGATAAAATCACTTGCCCCCGTCATGTCGGCGCTGGTTACTGATGTTTCGTCACAAGATTTAGCTGTCTGTTTATCTGCTTTGGTGATTATTTATTTAAGTTAAGGAGTGGTCTGGTCCGAGTGTTCTGTTGCTGGTTTGCGCTTGCGTGTACGTGTTCGCTTGCGTTTTGGCTTGTCACTTCCTTCTTGGGTTGGTGCTGCGTCTGGGACTGCTCCTGAAGAGTTTGCGACTGGTGTCACGCTTGATCCCATCGCTTGCTGAACAGTGGCGGCACCGCTATTAACGGGCCAGACTTTTGCTTGGGCCTGTGACTGTGGTTGCGGTCTTGATTGCTGGGCACCTTGTTGCTGTACTCTAATAGCCTCTGAAATCTCGACTTCGACTTCGGCGCGAGGACGGCTGTAGCGACGTCGAGTATTTTCGACAATTCGACCGGTGTTATCAACCTGTTCTGGTGGGAGGGTCAACGTCGTGGCGCTGAAGGCTGGCGCTTTTTCTCCGTTAATCACCATGTTGATGATGAAGTGACGGTTGTGCATTTGCAGGAGGTCTTGCGGTTCAAACTGTGGCTCAAATTGCTTGGCAAGGATTGGCGAGTCATCCGCAGAGACGCGGAACGAGATCATCGTTCCAACATTACCAAAAACGGCATCACGAACAGTGTCAGTCATCTGAGAGATATATTGGTTGGCTACTGTTAGGTTGAGGCCGTACTTGCGAGCCTCAGACAAAATAGTTGCGAATGAATCGGTTGCGAAGTTCTGGAATTCGTCCACGTAGAGGTAGAATCGACGACGATCTTCGACATTTGGAATGTCGCTGCGGCTCATGGCAGCGAGCTGAATCTTTGTGACGAGGAAGGCGCCGAGGATAGCGGCGTTGTCTTCACCGATCAGTCCCTTTGAAAGGTTGACGATCAAGATCTTACCATCGTCCATAATCTCGCGAATATTGAAGGTCGATTTTGGTTGGCCGATAATGTTACGGATGATTGGGTTGGCGGTAAAGGCACCGACCTTGTTGAGGACAGGAGCGATGGCCTCTGACTGGAATTTGTCATTCCAGCTGGCGAACTCGACGTTCCAGAATTGGAGAACGACGGTGTCGGTGCTGTACTCGAGTGTTTCTTTACGGAACTTCTTGTCTGTCAGCATGCGGGTAATATCAAGCATCGTCGTCGATGGACGATCAAGGAGTGCAAGGATGGTATAACGAAGAATATATTCGAGACGCGGTCCCCATGACTCACCGAACATACGCTTGAGAACACCGATGACTTCAGAGCTAATGTTGGTCTTTTGATTCGGGTTAGTGACCTCTAGCGGGTTAAATCCAAGTGGAAAGGCGGTGTCAGCCGGGTTGAAGTAGACGACATCTTCGATACGGCTGCCAGGGATGAAGCGCATGTTATCAACTGCAAAGTCACCGTGCGGGTCGATAATCGCGTAGCCTTCACCGTGGAAGATGTCGCTCAGAGCAAACAGCTCGAGGGTTCCTGACTTACCTGCACCGGTTTGTCCGATGATGTAGACGTGACGTGAACGGTCTGAACGCAACATGCCGAATTGGTGGTTGATGCCACGGAAGTTCGTTAAACCAAAGGCACTGATGTTTTCGTCGATAGCAGGATTGCCGGTGATGACGGGTAGTTTTGCTGGCGGCTCAGCTGTCTTTGAAGAAGCCCAGACAATGTTAGGTGTCTCGACGTTGGTGTGTGGCAAGTGGAAGACACTGGCAAGTTCTTCGATATTCAAGATATAGCCGCCGCGTCCAAACGTACGCTTTCGGTATTTGACGAGGTCTTCAGATTTAAAGCTGGCGTTCGAAATCTTGAACCCATTCAAGTTAGTTGAGTTGTACTGCTTGAAGGTTCCGACGATTGCCTGCATGCGTTGACGAGCATGAATAGTGTTCTCGCCAAGGTACGCAAGACGAATCTTGACCTGGTAGCCAAGCTTGGTCGCTTTTTTTTCGGCTTCAGCAATACGCGTCTTGTCGCGGTCAGATAATTCTTTCGGTGCCGATGCGGTCTTGGCTGATTCTTCTGGTGGTTTCCAAAGGGCTTCAAAGAGTTCGGCGATCCAAGATAGTCCCCCGCTCTTCCCAAAACCAAAGCCGCCGCCTTTGCCCATTTTGACACCCTTGATCCAGCTCTCTGAGCCCTTGTGCCAGTCGTCAGCAATTGGCCGTGCCAGGATCTGAATCCAAACCTCTTCACCAGCTGTTTCGAGCTTTGCAAGTGTCCCAGTGATACCAGCAAGTGGGTCGACTTCGAAGCTTTGAAATGTCTTGATCGGAAGCATTTCGTTATCGGTAAGCGCTATTTCAGAGGTATAGATAATGCTGTGTTGGCGTTCGTGCGCGACATAATCTTCTTCGGCATCACGAATTTGCACCGTTGGGTATTGGGCATAGATTTGGCTTTCCACAAAGCTGCGAAGTGTTTTTGGTACCCATGTATAAAAACGAATTTGTCCGTTGACCGAGGCGATCTCGAGGCTGACGTGCTCTTGGACTCCCCCGTTGTCGCGGAGCTCTTGCTTATCACGCAAGATACCGTGAAGGCTGGCAAATAGCTGTTCAGCGGCAAGTTCTTGCTTGTCGTTGGTCTTTGGGATCTCAAGAATCAGGAGGTCGCTTTCAACTTCCTGATCAGGCATCTCGGCGCGGCGGTTATTGCGCCAGGTCAAGAATGCGAGTACCGAAACGATTGGTAGCCATACATACCACTGCAAGAAAAAGTTAAAAATGGCGCCGATGATAGTCATACTGTCTATGTTATTCTCTCACCTCTTAGGCGATCTGGCAACGACCACTCATGAAGAGATTACTGTTGGTCGAGTGTGTAGGTCGCTTTTGCAACACGCTTGAATTGCGGTTTGCTTTGAAGGTTCAACAGAATAGTTGTCTCCTTTACTTGTCGACTCTTTAGAACGCGTTTGACGATCTCGTCGCGGTGCAACGGCTCTGCTGAGTCACGCAGTACTTGTGCAATGATGTCTGAAACGGTTCCTTTGCTGTAGCCCCAGTTATCGAGGGCATAAATGCCGCGACCAATAAGGACGAAACGCTTGTCTTTAATAAGTTCGTTGTGGATCGCCTGTGTCGTGACGTCTTTGCGTTTAAAGCTTGAGTCTTTGATGCTTTTAGCAATATCTGAAAAGTGAAGTGGCTTTTTGTTCTCGGCGAGGATCACGTAGATCTTGTCGCGGATGTTCTTTGGGTTGACGGTTGGCCACTTGGTAAGTCCCCAGCTGTCACGAAGGTGTGCAAGTTGCTTGCTGATGCTGGCGAGTGCAGAAACGTGGCTTGGGTGCTCGTAGCTGAGTTTGTCGTGGAGCTGGTCGAGTGACATTGGCTCCTTGTTCTCTTTGATGACACGAACGATGTCGTCAACTTGGCTGCGGAATTTCTTTTCGTCACCGTATTCAGCGATGCCAATGGCGTGGAAGTAGTTGTCATTTTCGTCGATAACAGTTAGGCCAGGAGCAAGTGTCGCGATGAAAGCAACGCTGGCGCGCTCTTGTTGGTTCGTCGTGCGACCGTAGATTTTGTCAGCAAGATCTTGGACACGAGCAACTCGTCCCATTTCACTCAGTGTACGAATAAATGTCTTTTCAAGGCTCGTAACGACTTCTGTCTTACCTTCTTCGGCAGCGATTTTAAGGCGGATAAGGATCGCCTTTTCGAGTTGACGAACACGTTCACGGGTGATGCCAAGCAGCTCACCGATTTGTTCGAGTGTTTCACGACGGTCGTAGAGGCCAAACCGGCGGGTGATAATTTCACGTTCGCGCTCTTGTTCGATCAGTGAAAGAACGTCAGCGACGCCCGCTTTTAGGTCGATGGTTGGCTGTTTTTGATCAGTCGCTTCGGTCATGTGTTTTCTTCCTTCCTGCGCCACCTCAGGATTTTTATTGCTATTCAAATATGTTTATCATTATACAAGATTATGTGACGAATGTCAAACACTTTGTATCGTTAATTTATTATAGCATGAAGTAGACACCCACTGTAAATAGTGTTCATAGACTTTAGTTATCCACAACATGTTGTATGACTAGCTTATTGACAGCTAGACTGTTCGAGCTTGAGATCTTCGGTGACGTGCCATTTTAGGTCGCTATATTGGGAATTAGTGGCTTCGATACAGTAGTGAGGACGTTTTGCAGAGACGCCGAGGGGTTCCGTCATGACTCCCCCGTTTGTTGGTGTTGCCCAACTATCCCAGAATGATGTTACTGGGAAACGACCCCCTTGGGTCACCTGTCGCTCGACAAGTTGATGGTAAAAGGTCCTAACAACTGTCTCGTGTATCTTGTTCGTGTTGTCGTTGGTCGTGAAGTTATCGGCATAATTTAACAGTGCAATATCGGTGACGGGCGTCGTATATTTCTGTGGATTCCATCCGTTAATCTGCATACTATCATGGTTCCAGTTACCGCAGTTAATGATGTACGCATTGGTGACACCGCTGGCGTTTACTCCCTTACCGACACCTTCAGTAATAAGATCTTGGCAAATTTTGGCTAGCAGAACACCATTTTGTACTTCTGTCAGGTTGTCGTAGTGATTCGTATTGCCGGAATACTTCAGCGTTAGCGTGGTGTCTGGAGAACTGACGATGCTTGCCGGGAGAGTCGTCGGATAGATCAAGCCATTCTGTTGGAGTGAGCGCTGCATCTCGCCGGTGGCAAGTGTCAGGTCGCTTTGTGCGGCGTGGTCCGCGGCTGAGCGTCGGATATTATCGTAGGCAACAATGCCGATCGCCGCTAATATGCTAATCACGACAATAACAATCAAGAGTTCGACGACAGTAAAGCCAGATATGTGCCGTTTATGCATGTTTATAGATTAGCATAAGCAGGACATCGATACTCGTGAAATGATTAAAAAGTCCCCCAAAATAAAAATCCCGCACCAATGCCGGGGGGATTTTCATCCTTTCGGGGTTGTATGCGGGGTTTGGGGGTATTGCTGCTACTCCTTCTGGCTATTGAAGCTCTTTGTTACCTCTTTGGCTGCTGCGGCGATTTTCATTGCAACGCTGAGGCGCACGGGCTTGCCACGGTATCCGACAGCGATCGATGATCCGAAGATCTCCTCGAGGGCTTTTTCGAGCGCATGCTTGTTTGCAGGGCTTAGTTCGGCCTTGATATCGAGCATGTTCTCGTCCGAGTCATCCCCGACGTTGCCTTCTGTGAGGTCGAACATGACCTTTTCTCCATAGATCGCCACGACAAGTTTCTGTAGTGCGATCTCTAGCCGCGTGATGTCTAGCGGGTTCGTCTTGCTGGGGTGTAGCGTGATGGCGACAATGCGGGGTGGCATGATTTTTTCTAGCTCTTCTCTGTGGTTCGAAAGGTGCGGGTGCAACAATACTATTACTATATTAACATAAAAATCTTATAAAGTCAAAATGATCGACGTAATAAAAGAGCCCGCATCACTGACGCGAGCTCTTTGTCTAGCTGCGAGATTGATGCGGGCGGTTCCGGGTTTGGCAGTTTAGGTGGTTTCGTCGAGCGTGTTGCCGAGGCCATTACGCGTGGCGTTGTACGCATCAGCTGCTCTTCGTTGCTTACGATCCAGTGGTTTGCTTGGATAGACCTCCCACTGCTCGTCGGCTGCTGGATTGGATTCGGCTGCACCAGCTGCTTTGTGCGTAAACAATACTGCCCTTCCGTCGTGCGTCGCGTGACCTGTGATGGTCTCGTCGGGCGGGTGTGACCTGCGAAGGTAATCAGGGTCACTTGGTACCAAAACGATGGGGCGAGGAGTTGACTGATTCATGTTTCACCTCTCTAAACTGTCGGGGTACACGCGAAAATATCGCGGTGTTCAAGGGAACTAGCCAAAATTATACCATAATTATTAAAAAGAGCAACGTCTCGGCTGTTGAGGTTGAAACGTATAGAAAATGAAATCCCGCGCCACTCGTTGGATAATAGTATCCATGAGTGACGCGGGGTTCCCGCAGAGGGTTACGAAGTACTGATCAGCTCCTCGTCAGCGACGATGACTTCTTCGCTGATGCGTCGCTTGGCGTTGTCGAGGGCCTCGTTCAGTTGCGAGTCAGCTGCGATGTCTGGGACCTTGCTGTATCCACTCGCTGCCGCGGCGACGTCACCGGTGAGCCGAAGCACCACGCATATCTGGTAGCTGTCTTTCGGCAGGATTGCCTGTAGGGCTGCGACCATCATGGCGGTGCGTTCGTCGCACTCCCTGTAGAGCTGTTTGCTGTGCGGGATGGTGACGATGAGACGGATCTCGGGGAGGTGACCTGTGGGCTCTTGGGTGGCGGCGATCTCGATGTCGAAGTCGAAGATCTGTGCCTCCGCGAAGTAGACGCCTTCCTTTGTCCAGGGTCGTTTCTTGGTGCTGTAGATGACAGGGATTGCCTCCTCGCAGCAGATTTCGATAGCAGCGAAGGTCGGCAGGTCAAGCACTCCAGAGGTGTGCAGTACTGCAGTTATCATGCGTAACGCCCTTCTATACGGGGACATGCTTTTTAGCACGTTTGTTCAGGGAGAACCTGTGCATTACAACAGATGACGAAATATATGTCAATGCATCACCGGTCGGGTGAGAGTTATTTTTTCTTTGCAGGTGTGCGTTTAGCGGTAACTTTTTTGGCAGTTGGTTTCTTGGTTGCTGTCTTTTTGGCAGCCGGTTTCTTTGCGGCAGTTGTGCGCTTGGCGAAGCGACCTTTGCCGGGCGCAGGGGCGTCGGCGATCATTTGCTTGGCTTGATCGTGGGTAATTTCTTCTGGCTTTTGGTCCTTTGGAATCTTGGCGTTCTTTTTGCCGTCAGTCACATAGGGGCCATAACGACCGTTGAGGACTTTTATGCCATCACCGAAATCGCTGATGTTCTTCTCTGCTTCGGTCTTTAACTTTGTGGCATAGAGTTCGAGGGCTTGCTCGAGGGTAATAGTGTGCGGATCAAGTGGCTTGATGCTGACGAAAAGCTTGTCGATTTGGATGTATGGTCCAAAGCGGCCAATGTTTGCTTTGATATCTTTGCCTTCTTCGGTTGTGCCGAGGACACGTGGCAGTTGAAACGCGATAAGTGCTTGTTCAAGTGTGACGGTTTCGATGCGCGCACCGGCAGGCATTGGAGCAAACTGTAATTTCTCTTCCTTATTTTCAGGATCACCGAGTTGCAGCATTGGTCCAAAGCGGCCGAAACGAGCTGAGATTGGTTTGCCTGATTTAGGGTCGATACCGATTTGGGTTGCTTGGGCAACGGCCGAGCGGTCGATGCTGCCAGAGCCTTCAACGAGTTTGTGGAATGGCGTGTAGAATTTCTCGAGCATGACATTTCGAGCCAAGGCACCAGTGGCGATCTTGTCAAAGTCTTGCTCGACGTTGGCAGTAAAGCCATAGTCGACGACTTGTTCGAAGTGGTCTGTCAGGAAGTCGCTGATCATTTCACCAATACCAGTTGGGACGAGTTTACCCTTGTCGGAGCCGGTTTTTTCCTTGATCATTTCACGGCTAACACCCTGTGCTGGAGAAAGTTTCAATGTGATGAGGTTGCGTTCTTCGCCTTCACCTTCACCCTTGACGACGTAGTCGCGGGCTTGGATGGTGTTGATAATTGTCGCGTAGGTTGAAGGACGGCCGATGCCGAGTTCTTCCATTTTCTTGACCAATGAACCCTCGGTGTAACGAGCTGGTGGTCGGGCAAAGGTTTGCTTGGCAAGGACTGATTCGAGATCGAGTGTGTCGCCTGATTCCATTGCAGGAAGGATGTCCGGGTCTTTTTTACCGGCACCGTAGAGCGCGAGGAACCCAGGGAAGACAATGACCTCACCCTTGGCCTCAAAGACGTCCTGTGCAGAGCTGACGTTGATAGTAACGGTTGTTTTTTCGAGTTTTGCTGGCGACATTTGGCTAGCGAGGGCACGACGACGAATCAAGTCATAGATCTTTTGGTCGTATTCGTTACCACTCCCCTTTTCGACGGCCATATCAGTTGGACGAATCGCTTCGTGGGCTTCCTGGGCGCTGGCGTTCTTTGTTTTGAATTGACGGACGGTTGAGTATTCAGGGCCGAATCGGCCAGAAATATATTCTTTGGCAGCGGCGATTGCTTGACCGCTCAGGTTGACTGAGTCGGTACGCATGTAGGTAATCTTACCCTCTTGGTACAATTTTTGTGCACTCGACATGGTTGCTCGGGCACCATAGCCAAGTTTTGAGTTAGCTTCCTGTTGCAGGGTGCTGGTGGTGAACGGCGCGCCTGGGTTGCGGGTTCCAGGGTTTTTCGTGACGTCGCTGACGGTAAAGGTTGCGCCTTGAAGCGATTCGAGGAATGTTTGAGCGGCATCTTCGGTATCAAAGCGATGCGGTAGCTCGGCTTTGACGGTTAATCCATCGTGCATAAATTCAGCGGTGACCTTGAACTGGAATGAGCCTTCAAATTTTTGAATCTCTCGTTCACGCTCGACGAGGAGACGAACGGCTGGAGATTGGACGCGGCCGGCAGATTTACCGCCGGGTACTTTTTGCCAAACAACTGGTGAAAGTTCAAAACCAACAAGGCGGTCCAAGATTTGACGGGCTTGTTGAGCTTGAACGAGTTGCATATCGACAGTACGCGGTTCTTTGACCGCTGCTTCGATGGCTGATTTGGTAATTTCATGGAAAACGATTCGCTTGGTTGTAAGCGGATCAAGGCCAAGGACCTCACAAAGGTGCCAGGCAATGGCTTCCCCTTCGCGGTCTTCATCGGTTGCAAGCCAGACTTCTTCGGCGGCTTTGGTCGCTTTTTTTAATTCGGTGATTGTCTTCTTTTTATCAGGATCAATTTCGTAAGTTGTTTCGAAATTATTAAGAACATCAATCGGAGGTGTGCCAGTCTTGGTTTTCTTGGCGATCGAACGGATGTGGCCAATACTTGAGAGTACCTGAAAGTCGCTACCGAGATATTTCTCGATCGTCTTGGCTTTTGCCGGGGACTCTACAATTACTAAGTTTTTTGCCATATAATGTTCGTGTTTGCTTCATCAGCTAAGCACAAGCCTCGACTTTACACAACTTCATCGGATTTGTAAATGGGCACGCTCCATACTATAGAGTGAAATTCTTATATCCGTCAGAAATGACAAAGGCCGCCCGTATTCTCTCGTGGAGAGACTTTGGGCGGCCGTTGACCGATGGTTTTTACTGGTGGGTCCTCCGCACCCTGACGAGTTCATCAAGGTGCCGCGATAGCTCGATGAGCTTGTTGCGCTGGTAGTGCGTCTGCTCGTTGAGCCAGGTATGGGTGAGCTCGTGGATATCGATTGGCAGGCAGGTTTCCATCTCTTCGTCGTAGAGACCGAAGTGCGCATCGTGTTCGGTGACGTAGACGATGATCGCCTTGTCTCCGATGCTACCGATGAGATGGAAGCTCGCTGTCGTCACGTAGTCGGTGCCGTAGGTTCTCGCGTTTTTAGTGACGGCAAAATCGACGCCGTTGTGTTGCATGATCAGTTTGCCGTGTCGCTTCATGTCCAGCAGGGTGCTGAGACGAAGGCGGAACTTGTTTGTCATGGTGTTCCTGTAGTCGATAATGCGTGTTGTCATGGTGACGCCTTCCAGTTGTTGTCCAAAGGTCTCGCGGAACTCCGTAAGGCTTGTCTTTTGAGGCGAGCTAACGTAAGTTCTGCGCTGGCGCATACTATACCAGTTTATGATGATATTGTCCATTGATTACCGCCCAGGGGTCGGATCAATCCGCCTATTTCAAGCATCGTTAATGCCTGTGAAAAGGCGCTCGGTTCGAATCCTGAGGCTTGTTGGAGTGTATCGCCATCACGTACGCCTGTCTTCAAGAGGTCGATAATCTTTACCTCGACTGGGTTACTACCCATGTTTAAGGTAGTTTGCAGTTCAATTAAATGAGGCGCAATGACCTGTAGGATATCGTTCACCGTGAGCGCTGGATGAGCACCTTGTTGGAGCAAGCGGTTCGGACCTGCTGACATCGGACTGGTGATCATGCCAGGAACGGCAAAGACTTCCCTATTTTGATCGAGTGCATGCATGACCGTCGAAAGTGTCCCACTGCGAGCCGCGGCTTCGGTAACGATCACTGCGTCGGCTACCCCGCTGACAATTCTATTGCGTGCGAGGAACTGAAAGGCCCTGGCAGGCGTTCCGGCTGGATATTCGCTCAACAGTGCCCCGCCGTTCTTGACGATGTCCTGGGCGAGCTGACGATTGGTCGTCGGGTAGACGGAATCGAGTCCATTTGCGAGAATGGCGATCGTCGTCCCGCCCGCTTCTAATGCTGCCCGATGTGCTATGGCATCGACGCCCAGAGCAAGCCCGCTGGCAATAACGACACCCTTCTTTGCCAGTTCATAAGCTAATTTAAAGGTTACTTCTTTACCATAGGAGGTAGGTTTCCGTGTTCCGACTATCGCCACCACTGGGAGCCTCTCTGGTGGCAGTGAACCAACAAGATATAATGTTTTTGGCTTTGACGCAATACTATCGATGATCTGTAAGAAAACAGATTCATCTGGGGGAATGGCCTTGATTTTCATAGATTTTGTTTCAGTGTGTATTGACTTGTTGTCAAATACGTGCTAAAATGCGAAGCGATTGGTTAGTCCTGCGAGGTTAACCAAGCACCTTATACCCCCTATTCTAACTTATGTTAGGTTACACACATCGGTGTTCATATAGTAACTACCCTCCACTGTATGAGCCTTGCCTCGGCATGTCAGCCTTGTGTGTATACTAATCCCTTTAACACCACATTTCTTTTTAAGAGATGCGGGATCCCAATAAGAATTCTCAAGTATAGTGACTATACAGTAGTGACTTCCCTTGTGGAGGTCAGGCGCGCACCATATATTTTTCTATCGGTCGTGACGCTTCGCTGAGAATTCGGGTGGGTTAAAGGGTAAAATGCGCTCACAGTGATGCCCACCCTTACTGTGAGCGCTTTTTATTGGAAACATATTAACTTCCGGATGATCAGCATATTGACTTTATTAAGCATTAGTGGTATAATGTTATTCATTGTACCATCCGGTGCAATGATGCCCTCTCGATAAGGACACATTAACATGATCATCTTCACGGCAACTGGAAGTATTACGACGCCCTCGATGGGTTTCATGCAGACGATGGAAATCATCTTCATGATCTGTTTCATCATCGGTGCCATGGTCTCAATGGCCAAGCAGTACAACGCATACAGGAAGCACGACAAACCGCGCCTTGGTGCAATGCTGAACCGGATCGGACTGGCTATCGTGGCCTTCTCGTTCCTGCTCAACATCTCCATCGGCTCGACGCTCAGTTTCTTCTTGAGCGAACAGCTAGGTCTTCCCTACTTGCTGCCAAGCGGCGTCGCAGCTATGTTCTTCGCCGGTGGTTTTTTCTTCATGTTGGCTGGTGTTCTCATCAGTCGCGTGACACACCGAACCGTGAAGATTATCGTCGACGACGACGAGCTGGTGGTCAACAAGACAGCCGGCCCTGTGGAAGCCGATTTGGTGGGTCATTAAAGATGAGGGTTCGGACAACATCGTCCGAACAAGGCGGCAGAGATTTTTCTGCCGCCCTCTTCATGCCCGGACATATTCTATAGCGACGACATACGAAACGCCCCTCGATTGAGGAGCGTTTTTAAATAACAAAAATGCGTTGGAGCGGTGCGGAGAAAAAAGCCTCTCACGCACCGCTCCGACCGTTCACACAACGTGACCGAAGACCCTTTGGCAGGTTTCCTGGAACTGAGTGAGCTGGTCCTTGAGCATCATCAGGTTCGCCGATGACAACTCACACACGAGGGTGTGTCGGATGATCACGACTGGACGCCAGGCGGATTTCCCTGTTCGAACCAGGCCGAAGGTGGTGATCCGAAAACCCCCACCGATGTCCAGGTGTACTGTTTCGCGAATGCCGTCATCTGTCACGACCGTGATTTTTGACTGGCTGTCAACGAGGTGTGGCACGTGTGATTTGACCTTATCGATCAAGCCCACTACTTCGTGTCCCAGGTCGACGTCTACCTGACTGCTTGCTGCGGTGGCCATAGCCACTCCCTTCGATTGTTGGTGGAATGCGGTCTGGCAAAACTATACGCCTTTTACGGAGGAAAATAAACCCCTAGACGGTGGCGCTGGTGATTTCGAGTGTGCCGCTGACGAACTTTTCGATGAGTGTTTCGATGTGTGGAATGATTTCTGTGTCGAGTTTGTCTTGCTCTGCTTTTGGAAATGTCCCAAGGACAAAATGTACATCATCCATTTTGTCGCGATCTTCGGTCCAAATGCCAACTCGGATGCGACGGTAGTTGCTACCTAGGTGTAGATTGAGGTCCTTGATGCCGTTGTTGCCAGCATCGCTCCCACTTTCCCGGATCCGGATTGTACCGAGTGGCAATGAAAGGTCGTCATGAATAACAAGGAAGTCATCAGCTGGGTTGAGTTTGTAGTAATCGATCAGTTGACGGGCAACGAGCCCGGTGTCGTTATAGAAAGAAAGCGGTTTGACGAGGATGACTTTCTCTCCATTGATATCGATATTCGCAATCCGCCCTTTGTACTTATCTATATCGCGCCAGATGGCGTCGTACTTATCGCCGAGCGCATCCAAAATCATAAAGCCCGTATTGTGACGGGTTTTTGCATATTTTTTATCTGGGTTGCCTTGGGCAAAGACGATCTTCATACCCTTTATTCTACTACACGCAGGATGGATTGCATTAATCTATTTTCGTGTTATAATTATATTTGTCTTTTTGACACATATTCGCATCATCGAGAGGAGTTTGTTATGAAGACGAAGACGTACGTTGTGAGCAGACGACAGACAGGCCAGTGGTTACTAGCAGGGCTGTTCGTTCTTGCTTACGTGATGGTGTACGCGTGGCTGCTGTCCCTCGCTATCTACTACCCACAGGCCGGTAATATCGGCTTGGCGGTGATGGCAGCGCTCGGGATGTTGCTCGCACACTATCTGTTCGGCCTGATCGATCAGGACCTGGACTGGAAGGCACGGATGAGTACCATGATGGTCTTCACCTACGTCATGTTGGTGATTTTCGTACCGGTTCATCTGTTCGCGGCGTTTGGGCTTCACGACGCAGGGGGGCAGATATTTGTCGCGTACGGACCCTTCGGGTTGCTCGTGGTCTTCGCGATCCTGTTGCTTTTGCGATGGTTAATGAACACGACCAAAGAGTTCAGAAAAAGCCAGCTGTAACGCTGGCGAGTCGTGGGAAATTCCCGCGCCCCTGTCGAATATTTATTTATTCGGCAGGGTTATTTTTTAGGCGTGCTTTTTTGGCTTCGCGGCCAGCTTCTTGACGAGCAGCAAGATCATTCTTGAGCTCTTCGTTTTTCGCTTTTGCCTTGTTGATTGGCTCTTTGCCTTCAGCGATACGCGCAGCATTCTCTTTGAGCTGTTTTGTGTCGCGGAAACTGAACTTAATCGGTGTACCGATGTAATCGAAGGCTTCACGGAAGTTACGTTCGATGTAGCGTTTGTAGCTCCAGTGAATGAATTTTAGGTTGCTACCGTGAATAACGAACCATGGTGGTGAGTTGTCGGTCTGAACGACGTAACGCAGGCGCGGGTGGGTATTCTTTAGACCAGCTGGCGGGTGTTTCTGGACGAGGTTCTGAAGCAGGTCATTCATAATGCGAGTCTTTTGTTCAGCCATGCGACGTTCATTGATCTCGAGTGCGAGGTCGAATAGTTTTGTGACATTCTGGCCAGTCACGCTACTGGTGAAAATGAGCGGTGCCCATGGTACGAATTCGAAGTTTCGCGCGATCTTTGGCGCTAGGTCATCACGAGTAAAGGCGTCTTTGTCTTCAACGCTGTCCCACTTGCTGACGACGATCACGAGTCCCTTGCCTGCTTCGTCAATAATACCAGCGAGGCGTTGGTCGAGTGCGGTATTAAGTTCGTTGACATCCATAAGGAGGAAACAGACGTCGCTCTCTTCAATTGCTTGAAGTGTACGAAGAACCGAGAACTTCTCGATACCGACTTCTTGCTTGCCTGGTTTTCGCATGCCGGCAGTGTCGAGGATTTCGATATTCTGCATTTTGTAGCGAACGGCAATACGGTTGACGTCGCGAGTGGTTCCGGCAATATTGGCAACGATCGCCTGTTGCTTGCCCGCGAGGGTGTTAAAGAGGAAGCTCTTACCGACATTTGGTCGACCGATCAACGAAATACGAATAACATCACTGACAGGTTCGTCTTTTGTGACAGGAATAAGGTCTGTAATCGTCTGGATGGCTTCTTCAATACCGATGTTGTGCTCGGCGCTTGTACGAATAATTTCCTTGATACCGAGGCGTTTGAACTCGTCAGTTGGAAGGCTGTGTGCAAGGTCGACTTTGTTGATAAGCAGGAGCACGGGCTTCTTGCTGCGAAGGGCTTTTTTCGCGACAAGCTTGTCCTGGTCGCTGGCATATTGCGTGCCGTCAACAACAACCATGATGACATCAGCAGCTTCAGCCGCCTCTGTAATTTGCTCTTGGATTGAGGCTTCGAAGTCGTCATTAGGGTCTTTTAGACCGGCGGTGTCGACGAGCCAGAAAGTGTGATCGTTGTGGGTGACTTTACCTAGAACGTTGTCACGAGTTGTCCCCGCTTCTTTTGCAACAATTGCCTGACGAGACCGTACGAAACGGTTAAAGAGCGAACTCTTGCCGACGTTCGCTTGTCCGATGATTGCTACTGTAGGAAGTTTGGAGGCCATAACAGATGCTAATTATAACAGAGGTCGCTTATTTATGCGAGCATAAGCGTGATCGGTTTTTAAAGGGTTGAAAATTCCCCTTACAGGAGTAATATAAAAAAACGATGTCCAGTGCCGAACGATTTTTTTACACAATGCCAGATGAGATCCCTACAGCTAGGGAGGTTTTTCGTGTCGCCCCTAATGAGAATTTGTTTCCTGTCGATGCGACGGTCCAAGTTGTGACTGATGACGATCATCTCCTATGCTTTAGGATAGAGAAAAAAGGTCCGATGCAACCAGACTATCTTGTGACGTTGATTAGCTCTGAACCCCCGGTGACGACGCATGTGCCATATCTAAAAGAGGTGTACGTTAAGGGAGATAGAATTGTTCAAGGTCGCGAGTTTACGTTAGATTCTGCGATGCCAATCCTACTAGGTCGCACTACTTTTACTGCCTTGCAAATGTTTTCAAATATAGAAGAAGCGGTCATTCCGCAAATAGACAGGAGTAATTAACAGCGAGTATCCCCTGTTTGCGTTTGCTAGGTGTCGACCCTATAGTTTCTCGACAATAGAATATTCACCAGGCTTTATATCACCGAGTGAATAATGGCCAAAGTCTGTTCGATGGAGGCGGATAACGTTATAGCCAATTGAAAAGAAGGTACGGCGAATCTGTCGATTACGACCTTCGTGCATTGTCACGATCCAGTGCTCGCGGCTATCGTCGACGCGCTCTAGGCTGAGTTGGCTTGGTCCATCCTCTAGCTGGATACCGTGGTCGGCAATCATTTGCTGGTGTAGCGGTGCCAGTGGGATATCAAGGGTTATCTCATACTTTTTTGTCTTGTAGAATTTCGGGTGGGTCATATGATACGCAAAGTCGCCGTCATTTGTCAGCAGCATCAACCCGCTACTGTCCTTATCGAGGCGGCCAACTGGTTTCAAGGTGTGAAATTTCTCTGGTAACAGACTATAGATTGTCTGTGTTTCGCCCTGTTGGCGACGCGACGATACGTAGCCGGTAGGTTTATTAAGGGCAATGTATTCAAAGTCGACCGCTGCACCGAGTGGTTGATTCCTGATAGTAATCTCGTCCCCTGCTTCAAAACGAGCACCAAGCGTTACTTTTGCCCCGTTTACTTTGACGTGGCCATAATCAATAAGCTCGTCTGCTTCGCGACGGGAGATGCCTATTTGAAGGGCGAGGTGTTTATTAAGTCGTTCTCTCACGGTGTCTTAGTATACAGCCTAAACGCCTGGCTGTGGAGGAAGTGGTGGAATTGGTGGTGTCGGAGGTGTCGCGAATTGCGGTTGAGGTGCTGCTTCTGGCTGCTGGAAAGACTGCAGATGAGCATTCAACTCTTGGTTCATTTGAGCGGCAACATCGCTGGCGCCAGAATGTAACGAATCAGCTGATGGAAGTGGGTTTATGATCCGGTCACCAAGTGATGCTGGTGGATTAGACGAGAACGGCGCGGTTGGTTCTGGAAGCGTCATCGGCTGTGCTATGGGTGCCGGCGGTGTGTATGGTGACGGTGCGGCGGCTGGAGCGATTGGTGCTGCTGGAGCGGAAGGAAAGACTGGCGGAGCAACTGCAATTGGTGCAGCATATGGTTCTGGGGCAATTGGGGCAACTGGCGCTACGGGTGTTGCGACTGGCGTTGGAGCGTAGATAGGCTCGGGTGTATAAATAGGAGCAGGAGGCGGTACGGGCACGACTTGCGCTGGTGCATAGAGAGGTTCTGGTGTGACTGATGCGACAGGCGCAGGCATTGGCGGTGCCATCGGAGTCGGCATCGGCGTAACCATCGGTTGAGGCATTGCTGTCGGCATGACAGCTAGCGGTTGGACGGCGGCTTGAGGAGCGACTGGTTCTGGTGCCACTGATATAGTTGGTTGAGGCGCTAGGTCAGGGGCTGGAACAGCAGGAACAGCGACAGGAGCTGCTGCAGGAGGAAAGATAGGCTCGGCCGGAGCGACGCTTTGGATGTTATCGCCAAGCACGTCGTGAACGGTGCGAACGACGTCTTCGATACCAACTTGTGATTTGACGAGGTAACGATCGGCACCAAGGGCTTCGCCACGGGCACGTTGGTCTTCGCTCGAAAGCGCGGTCATCATAATGACTTTAATGTTTTTCGTCTCGGTGGTACTGCGCAAGATATCGAGCATGTCAAAGCCACTGATTTTTGGCATCATGACATCGCTGACGATGAGGTCAGGTCGCTCTTTAATCGCAACAGCTAATGCTTCTTCGCCGTCGCCAGCTGAAGTAATGGTATATCCTTCGGCCATGAGGCGGACTCCATAAATTTCGCGGAGGCTCTTGTCGTCTTCTACTAGTAAAATTTTTGCCATAATTACCTTTATTCTATCTGATGATCTTTAAAATTACTATAGTGCTTATGCTGATTGCTGTCCAGCTGGCGGTGGGGTTGGCGGTATCGGCGCAGGAATTGGCGCTGCTACTGGGACAGGCGCTTGTGTCAGCGTCAGTGCGGGCGCTAGCGCAGGAGCGACTGTTGGTGCGGCTGTTGCTTGTTCCTGGGCGCGGGCCATCGCTTGGAGTCGTCGGACGTGTTCAGCGATTTGTTCCCGGCTGAGGCTTTCGCCGCGCGGGACAGTCGTGGCTGCTTTGACGGCACCAGGTGCGGCTGGTTGTGCTCCGACTTGCGGTGTCTCGGGACGTGGCGTGACGACTGGCGGCATTGTTGGTGTAGTTGGCGGTGTTTGGGCAGCGATCTCGGCAGCAGCGGCTGCTTTGATGGCCTGTTGCTGCTTGAGTTGCTCGACCTCTTGGCTATCGACACGAGGGAGCTCTAGGAAGAAAGTACTCCCCGTTCCGTGGGCGCTTTCAAGGTATAAACGGCCTTGCATAGCTTCGGCGAGGCGACGTGAAAGGTATAATCCCAACCCTGTTCCGCCGATTTGCTGGCGGTCTGGATTATCGACACGGTAGAACTTCTGGAAAAGGTGTGGGACGTCTTCGGCGGGGATGCCGAGGCCACTATCTTTGACGCTGACGATGACCTTGCTATCTGTCCCTGTCACGTCGACGATAACAGTACCTGTTGGGGTATATTTAATGGCATTTTCGATTAAGTTATCAAGTATTTCGCGGATATGGTCATTGTCTTGGTTGACGAAATAAACTGGCGTAATCGTCCGTTGCCCACTGTTGTCGGTCGGTTTGAAGGTCAGCGTTAGGCCCTTTTCAGCTGCTTTTTGGATCAGTCCCTGCGCGATCGTGTCGGTAAACGGCACAAGGTCAACAACTTTTGGTGTGTTGGTCAAGCGACCATCTTCTGACTTGGAGACATCGAGTAGGTCCTGGAAGAGCCGCCCGAGGTGTTCGGCTGCATCGTGAGCTTTCATAATATAGTCACGTGCTTTGGCGTCGATCTGGGCAGTGTTTGGGTTGAGCGCCAGGCCGAGGTAGCCCTCGATTGAAGCCACTGGCGTGCGCATCTCGTGACTGGCGGTGCTAATAAATTCAGCCTGTTCACGCTCTTCGGCCTTCTCTTTCGTCATGTCGCGAAAGACTGTAATGACTCCTGAACCAGGTGTTCCGATTGGCGAGATTACCATTGATGACGTCACCTTTTTACCCGATTTTGTCAGGATAATGAGCGTGCTGGAGCGAACTTGTTGGTTCGTGTTGAGGACTTGCATGATCGGATCGGCAGCTGGATCGTAGGCTTTGTTGTTCAGGTCAGTCAACTGCAGGATTGATTTGTAGTTCAGCATCAGCGCATCTTGCTTGCCCCAGCCTAGAATCTGTTGTGCGGCTGGGTTGATGAGTTGAACTGTTCCTTGGGCATCAATCACAATGACGCCGTCACCGATAGCGTTAATAACAATCTCGGACTGATTGGCAACTTCGGTCAGTTTGGTAGCGAGGTTTTTAACGTTTCTGTCCGTATCGGTTGTCGCCTTTTCGCGCCAGATCAAGATACCAATAAATGTCGGTAAGAGAGAGCTCAGGGCGACAACTGCGAGTCCGTTAGGGTCAAACTTCCCCGCCAGGTATTGAGCGGCGCTAAAAACAGCCGTTGCGATAATCACCGGAAGCCAGCCGTAGACGGCAAAAATTGCACTGAACAACGCCACAAGGAGCCATAACATAATGAATGCCGAGTTGACTCCCCCAGTTTGGACAACGAGTAGTCCCGCCGTCACTGTGAAAAAGAGGAAGACAACTAACGGTTCGACAAAACTCTCGTTTTTTGGTCGAATAAAGTAAAACAATGCGCTCGCCAAGGCTGTTGCTCCAGCGACAAGTGCCACGATCAGTCCAATGCCAAAGAGACCCTTTGGTGCAATGTTTGTGAAAATCGGGATGGTATACAGCGCGATAATTGCCAGCGAAAGCAAAAAAGCCACCTCATAAATGCGGCGTTGCCAAAATCTGGACAATGTAAGTGGTGTGATAGCTGCCCCCTAATAAAACTTCACTGGTCAATGTACTTGTGGTTATTATGAATCATCGGAGGTGGTAAGGCAAGCATTTGCCTGTAATCAGATATCTCGGTTATGACTCGGCTGGCGGTGTCTTTTTGCGTGCCAGTAGGATTGCAGTCACGATCACGGTAATAAGGGCGATACTGGTAAGGAGCCACCACCGAAAAGGCGACGGAGTCTGAGTTGATGCTTGATCGGTTGTTACATCGCTAGGTGAGGTTGACTCGTCTGTCGCTGAGGCTGTTGTCTCTGTTGGTGTTTCTGT
>Ga0209511_1001166_pt1 | contig 24026 bp, 20 predicted proteins | sample SSSSmetaG_FD_184141 | JGI IMG/M metagenome (GOLD analysis project Ga0209511, IMG submission 184141) | Glacier valley bacterial and archeal communities from Borup Fiord, Nunavut, Canada, to study Microbial Dark Matter (Phase II) - ​SSSS... | ecosystem: Environmental > Aquatic > Freshwater > Ice >... | reverse complement strand
AGCCTACATTCTTGCCAAAGTAAATTCGGTTCGACATTTACTTTGACAAACGCATTGTTCAAGTGAGTTTCTGGTTTTCGCCAGAGAAACTTCTATAGTTAACTGGAATTTAAGTTGGCAAATAAATTCTGTCCTCGTTTTGTAATAAAAATGGAACGCAATGACGATGCTTAGCGTCTAATGTTTGAAAAGAATAAATACTACTTACATTTTTTCCATGAAACGATTTTATCATTTACATCGTCTAGCGTTTCAGTGTATACTATATTATGGATTTAAGGCAAAAGTAGAAACTTTTTACGATTGCTAGGGTATAGTATAGGGGGAGAATGCGATGCAAAATGAATTGCAAAAGGACCTCTTGGAAAAAGCACCTGCATATGATATAGAAACCTTAATTAGACAATATGGTAATGATGTCTTACGGACAGCATTTATGTATGTCAAGGATAGTAATACTGCAGAAGATATTTTTCAAGATGTATTTTTGAAGGTAAATCAAAAAATTTCTACTTTTGAAGGAAACAGTAGTATTAAGACATGGATTATTCGGATTACGATTAATACCTGTAAGGATTATATCAAAAGCGCTTGGAATAGAAAAGTCGTACCGATGATGGAATATCAGGAGGATGCGATTATTAGTGATGGAGATTATGATGCAGTAGAGAGACAGGATACGAATGATTTAGTGAAGAAAACAGTGCTTTCTTTACCTGATAAGTATAAGGATGTGGTTCTCTGTGTCTATTTTCAAGAAATGACGATCATTGAGGCTGCAAGTGTTCTTCACATTGCGGAAGGAACAGCAAAAAGCAGGCTGTCAAGAGCTAGACAAAAGATGAAAGTAGCATTAGAAGGGAGGATTTCAGATGAGCTTTGGTCATAAAGAAATAGATGGAATGGAAGTCGATGATATGAATTTAAAATCACATCTGGATACTTCTTTTGAGGAAAGTGGTCTTCGCGTATCAGAAGATTTGATTCGTAAAACGATGGAGGCAATTAATCAACAAACATTAAATAAATCAGTAGAAGATAAAAAAGTAGTTAATTATAAAGCTAAGGTTAACCAGCGGAATATGTATATTCGTAGATATGCAGGTGTAGCGGCAGCAGTAGTTCTTTTGATTGTAGGTTATCAAATGGTCCAAAACGTCGGGTTGGGGACGAATTCAAAATCATCTGATAATGAGAGGAGTTACGATATACAAGAATCAGCATCAGAGGAGCAGCAAGATTCCTCTTCCACAGATTCACTTTCAGAAGTGCAATTGGAGACTACTACGGCAGCGGAGGATGCAAAGACTAATTATACAGTGGCAGACGAAGCAGATAGTATGGAAACAGATGAACAGGCACCGATGATGGTAACGGAAGAACCAGAGGTATCGGTAAGCGATAGTACGTATGGCAGTACAATGATTGGTAATGCCAATAATTCAGAGGGAATGACCTTTAGCCAAATCTGTTTATTGATACCAGAGGATGTAACATACCTTAAGATTACAAACGTGGCAAAAGAAAATTCAATGATCCTTACAGACCAAACAAAAATCAAATCATTTTATGAAGCGATGGATAATCACTTATTTACCAATGGGACGAAAAGCTCCGTGAATTGGTATTATATTATTGAAGTGAAGAAACAGGAAGAAGCTACAACAGATTATGATACCATTTGGGTTGGTGACAGTCTTATGGTACAATATAGTAATGATAGTGAAGAGAATTATAGCTCATATGATGCAGTTGATCAGGTGGAATTGATCAAAGAATTAGATACCTTTTATGAAGAAAATGTAGATAAGTAGTAAAATGATATAAAAAAATGGTATAAAAAAATGGTATCCTTTGCGATACCATTTTTTTATATCATTTTACTATTCTTCTATGTCTAGATTTTCTTCTTCCATAGGCTTTGCTTTGCTGCCCTCATCCGAGGTGATATTGATGGATACATATTCTCGTGTATCTGTTTCTTCCTTTTCCTCTGTATCAAAATCTTCAAAATCATCTTCAAATTCATCAAAATCATCCGATGAATCCTTATTAATAACATTCTTATAAAGATAATAAGCACCAGCTGCGAGAGTTGCTATCGATATTGTTCCGAACAAGAGTTTTCCAAATTTTTTCATTTAATCATACTTCCTTTCATTGATATTGATAATTATATACTATTCTTCCATTATAATTCCGATTCCAAAAAAAATAAAGTAAAACTTCTATGAATTTTGTAAATATTTCTAATTATTCCAATAAAACATGGTTTTGTTTTTTATTCTTTACATTTGTTTATAAATATTTTATTATTAGGGTTAGGAGTATAATGAAGGGAAAGGGAGAAACACAATGAATATTGGATTGTTTTCAGAAACCTATTATCCGGAAATTAACGGAGTTGCGACTTCCGTATACATGTTGAAAAATGAGCTTGAAAATCGAGGACATCATGTCTATGTATTTACCACAACAACACCTGGTGCACCAGAGCATGAATATAATGTGTTTCGTGTACCAAGCTTACCTTGCGTTTTTATTACAGAGCGGAGGGTAGGATTATTCTACCAACCAAAACTAGCTTCCATTATGAAAAAGTTAAGCTTAGATATTATACACACCCATACAGAATTTTCACTTGGTATTTTCGGGCGTATCATGGCAAAGGAATTAAAGATTCCAATAGTACACACCTATCATACAATATACGAAGATTATACGCATTATCTGACTCATTTCAAAGCGCTTGATCAAAGAGCGAAGGCATTTGCAAGGGTCTATTCCAAGGTTAGCTGCAATAATGTTGAACAGGTCATTGCTCCAACAGAAAAGACGAAAAATTTACTTATGACTTACAGTGTTCATAAGGACATTTCGGTCATTCCTACAGGAATTGATTTAAATAAGTTTGCCAAAAATCAATATCCTTTGGAAGAAGTGAAAAAATTAAAAGAGCGGTTTGGAATCAAACCACAGGATAAAGTGCTTTTATACATTGGCCGAATTTCTAAAGAAAAAAATGTAGAAGAGATTGTGCGCGCGATGCCAGAATATATGAAGAAGAGGCCAAACGTTAAGTTTGTGATTGTTGGAAGTGGACCGGCATTGGAAAAACTGGAAAAGCTGGTGGAGGAATACAAACTAACAGAGCAAATAATATTTACAGGTTCGCAACCATGGGATACCATTGGATTGTTTTATCAACTTGGAGATGTATTCGTCAGTGCTTCTATCAGTGAGACGCAGGGTCTTACCTATATTGAAGCTATGGCAGCAGGACTGCCTATTGTAGCAAGGGCAGATAAATGTTTAGAAGATATTTTAGACGAAGGACAGAATGGATATTCCTTTACAGACAAGGAAGGACTTTCTCGGGGGTTAGATGAAATCTTTTTCAACGATACAATTACGAACTATTCTGAAAATGCAGTAGCAAAGATGCAAAAATACTCCACACAAGAATTTGCGTACCAAGTTGAAATGGTCTACCAACAGGTGATGTCCAGAGAACGAGTACTTATGCTACGCCCATCTTACGAAACAATGAAAATAAAATAGAAGATAAGGGAGTTATAAGAACAAAGTTTTGACAAAAATAACTTCTAAGATTATACTATATTTAGTAGAAAAAATTACGTAAAAGATACAAGTGCCACTAGGATACGAAGGAGTGCAATTGAATGTTTGGGAGGAAATGTGGAATGAAGAAGAATTTGAGTAAGAAAATTGCGCTGATACTAACATTAGCGCTCGTTGTACCAATTTGTTGGAATCAGAACGCCGCTATCGCAAGTGCAGCAACTCCAACCTTTACCGTGAAAGAGGTAACAATTGATGGAGAAGGTGAAGTGTATCCACTAATAATACAAGACCAAGTAAAGGGGAGCACGTATAAATGGTCTTCTTCCAAGACTTCCATAGCAAGGATTTCTACAAAAGGAATAATTACTACAATAGCGAAGGGCTCTACAACGATTAAGTGTAAGATTACATATCCAACGAAAAAGACGAAGACGATTTCCTGTAACGTAATAGTTAAGGTATCCGCAACAGATATCGCCATTAATAATGCGAAGGAAGTAAATGGAGCACATGTCTTACTATTAGGTGAGAAGTATGACTTTAATACGGATATTGTTCCGGTTACAACTTCCGATATGACTTATTGGTCCGTTGGAGGCGGTGATTCAGGGTGCATTTCGATTACCGACGAAACGAATGGAATGGTTACAGCAACAAAGGCTGGAAAAGTAATCCTCGTTGCAACTGCTGCGGCAAGCAAAGCGGCTGCTGCAAAGAGCATTGTAAACGAAGCCATAATTATTGAAGTTGTTGGACCAACAGCTACGGTCAAATCAGTAGAAATAACAGATTCAACACTGATGAAGATTGTTTTCGATAGCCCGATAGATAAGAATACAGTAATTGGTGCAAATAATAAATTATCAGATAATATCGTAATTACAACAAGGAAGGATACGAAGCAAATAATGGCTAAGGATCCAGGCAATCTGACTGCGAGCTTATCTTCAGATTTAATGACACTTTCCATCACCTCAACGAACATGTTTAGCGGAGATTATGGAGTAAATGTTTCAAAAAATATTAAGACAACAAATGGTCTTGCCATTGAAGAATACTTCAAACTCATCACCTTTGCTGATGTAACTCCACCATCGATTACCAATGTTGAATTAGATGATACTGGTATGATTTCAACGATAAGGTTCAGCGAAGCGATTGATCTTTCCAGTTTTATAGCTAAATTTTCAAGTATTTATTCGACAACAGGAACGGTCACATATGATGCAATAACAAAGACCATGATAGAGAATGAATTAAATTATATGCTGAGTGAAGATAAAAAGTCTTTAAGCATTAATCTATCCGGTATCCCGGTAACGGATTATGGTAAGTCCTTTACAGTAAATATTACGGGAATTAAGGATATGGCAGGAATTTCTCCAGCAGGATATGTTCTTACTGTTAACCTTTCTACCGATATTTCTCCAAAGGCGCAGGCATTCCCTTATAGCATAACACGAACTGGTTATAATACATTAACGGTTACCTATAGCCGTGCTATTCAAACTCCTGGATTTTTATTTATTGGAAATGGATCCTTGTGCTTTGGTGTTGTTGATACAAAGGACAATATGAAGGTGAATTATACAATTTCCAGTGTGGATGCGTTGCTCACAGGATTACAGAAGGTAACACTGAATAATTGGAACGGTTATAATGTTAGTAAGACAGATACCACACCTACTACAAAAGAATTCACTGGTGTAAACTTCTCTGTAGATACGACAAGTCCTTGGTTACTAGATTATAAGTTTGATGAAACGACCAGCATTCTTACATTAACGTATAATAAAGATGTATCCTTAAACTTAGCATCAGGTGTTTTTAGTTCGAAAATTGTAACTGTTTCCGAAGATATCATGGAACCTACCAATATTTCATATTCAAAGCTAGCTAGTACAGATAACAAGGTGATTAACTTATCAATTGGTAATATGAAGCTATTTGGAAAATATACCTTTACCATGCCACAAGGTTTCGTAACGGACGGCTTTAAAAATATGAGCCTTTTGAAAGAAATTGTGATTAGTAACGTTGGTAGTACTTCAGGAGAGCTTCCTGGACCATACTTAATTACACAATCAACGACAAACCCTAGCATGATTTACTTGGAATTTATGGATAAACTTGATGCGGCATCCGCACAAACCTTAAGTAATTATTCCATTCCGGGTGTTATAGTGATATCAGCTGTATTAACGAAGAATAATGCTGTTACAGGAGCAACGGTACTTCTTACCGTAGCAGAAGGAACAATTACGGCTACAGTACAACGACCAATCATTATAACTGGTGTAAAGGGCTATAATGGAACCTACGCTGCTATGAGTGCAACGACTAAGACAGTTGAATTAAAGGATAATATGAAGCCAACAATGTTAGTTTCTCCTACCTTTGATCAAGTAACAAGGAATAGAATTAAATTGAGTTTCAACGAAGATATTGCTGGAACAGCAATCTTTAAGGTGACAAAGATTTATGGTGCGACATCGACTGAAATTGCCAATGCGGTAACAATCGTGGGAAATAGTGTCTACATTACATTAAGTGAGACAGCGGCTACCAATACATTGTTTAGAATTGAAGTAATCACCAATAATTTATCAGATTTAAGCGGAAATACAGTAACACTTCCATCTCCAATGAATGTATTAGCTTCTTATAACTAAAAATCAATTCAAAAAAGATAGTCAGAAATAGACGAGCTAAGTTTTCCTCTTGGCAACGTAAAATATTTATATAATCAAAGGAGAAATTACATATGTATGAGATGAAAGAAGAATTCAGGACTGGAATTGATAGTATTGATAAAGAACATGAGAAACTTTTTGAAATTGCGAATAGAGCATATGAAACATTAATGGATGATTTAATCCCTGACAAATATGACTATATCGTTGAAATCCTCGGTGAATTAAAGGAGTATGCAGCAACTCATTTTCAACATGAGGAAGCATATATGGAAAGCATACAGTATAAAAGGTTATTCACACAAAAAATTGAACATGCTGCATTTATTGAAAAGGTAGCAGAATATGAACTTGATAAGGTGGATGAAAATCAGAAAGAAGCAATCTTTGAACTATTGGATTTTTTAAATGATTGGTTGATTAGCCATATCCTAGAAAATGATATATTGATTGGCAAATAAAATTTAATATAAGAAGGGTGTCTGGGCTTTCGCGTAACAAAGAAAACCAGACACTTTTTTTATTCCATTCTTTACTTTACTACGCTCTGCATTTGCTTTATAATAATTGCAGCGGCATTTCCTTAATCAGCCAGTTAATTGAAAGAAAATGAATATTTTTGTGGGCCTGGGGGATTCTAATCAGAAAATAAAGGATATGGAGACTGAAATTGAAGAATAAAAGTAAACGAACGTTGACAATGACCGGATGGTTTTTGTTTTATTTATATATAGGATTAATGGCATATTTTTTGTTTTTTAGTGAGAGGTATGGAAGAGAAATTGATTCCGGAGAATATCGATATAATCTTGAATTTTTAAAAGAAATCAAACGGTTTATTACTTATCGTAAGGTCGTTGGATTTGAAAGCTTTGTGATTAATATTGTTGGAAATTTAGTTGCATTTGCACCTTTTGGCTTTATGCTTCCGCTCTTAAGTAAGAAATATCGAAAATTCTTTTATATAACATTCTTAAGCTTAGAGTTGAGTTTTTTTGTTGAGCTTGCACAATTATTATTTAAAGTAGGAATATTTGATGTTGATGATATTTTCCTCAATACAATTGGTGGAATTTTAGGGTTTTTATTTTATCGTATATGCAGCTTCATCTTTTCAAAAGGCACTTCGAAAAAAAGAAAAAGTCGCAAGGGGGATTGATAGTATGTTTAAGAGAAGAAAGGAGATACTTAAATTTTCGGGTAGAGTTCATCCAAAGCTTGGGATTTTATCCGTGATCATTGGAGCGGTTGCTTTTATTGGACTTTTTTCATTATCCATCATATCGAGTACCTCCAAGGGCAATGGTGGGTTAATTATTGGAACAATCGGACTATTCTTATTTGGAATGTCAGTAGGTGGATTTGTTGCTGCTTATAAGGCATGTAAGCAAAAAGATATCTACTATCAATTTCCTATTATCGGTTTGCTATTGAATGGATTTCTTATTATATTCTTTTTGATTCTCTATATATTAGGCTTCGCAAAGCCAAATTAGCATTAATCCTTGATTAAAGTGTCCAAGTTAAAGAAGAGAAATGAAAATGATCAGAATCAATCTGGGAAGTCGCAGCAAAGCTATTAAAGAAGAATGTAGAAAATGGAAATTTCATAAACGAGGATAGCTTTGATACATAAGGCTCATAAATTAGAAATAGTAACAGCATGGAGGGTAAAATGAATTATAGTATATTGTTTAAGGAAGATAACGATGCAGTAATAGAAAGATATACCTTGGCGATGGAACGTATCGATATGATGATGGTGGAACAATCTGTTGGAGCACCTTTTTCTGATTATTTCGTAAAGACGGCCCAATTCGTAATGCAAATCAGAGAATTAGTCAGCTTCGTGGAGGAAAACCACCTCCCTAAACTACAACAAGAGGAATTAAAGAAATTAAATCAAGCGCTTTATAAGGATATTCTAGGAGATAATTATCTTACCAGTTATGCTAACCCAACCTACGCAACCACTATGCTCGGTAGCAAATATGGGAAATTATTGGCATTTTTGTATGCAGAGTTACGTGGTAGTATAGTGTACGCTTATGAGTATCGACTGTTTGATCTTACGATTCATTTAGAACTATTTATTGAGATCTACAACTACTTTGAAGAACTAGATGAATTCACCTTTAAGGATGTGAAGAGAGCAATCTATGATTTTATGAGCGATTATTCTGAGGAGATTGTTACCTATCGTACGAGAGAGCTTCTCGATTCTAGTTTATCCTTTGCACGAGATATTATCATGGAATCTGATTTGTCAGATCTTCGTTACCTCTATCAGTATGGGGATTATATTACGGACAATGAGCTTGAGACAGCAGCGCATTTAAATACCTTTTCTGAGGAACAGATTAAGGCTATGGCAGATACGTTTACCGAAGGATATCGTATGGGTTTTGTGATGAATCGATTGGATTTAAGTAAGAAGTCTACCGTAAATATTAGATATCAACTTGGGTTTGAACGTGTGGTTCGATATGCAGTAAAGAATTTTGAGAAGTTAGGTCTAGAGACAACAATTTACCGTGCCGCAATCAATGCAATTAATAAAAAACAACAAATAAAGATTGGTTATCATGCAACTAGTCCAAACAAACAGTATGATTATGATCATCGTTTTGACATTGCACTCTGTATGGATAAGGCGTTTAAAGAGAAAAAGCTTGCCAACCTAAAGTCATCTTTAGAACAGTTTAAAGAGAAGGCAGCCAACTTTGCAGGCCCAGCAGTAATGGAGGTATTTGGAGAGAATCTCTTTGCACCTGAAGAAAAAAAGGATACAATTAAATTAGATAAACGTCAACAAAAATTATATGTGAGCTATAACAATGAGGCGAATTTTATTAATCATGCCTACATGAGATTGGATGAAACTTCGTTTACCATCATTTCTTATCCTATCCCTGAGATTGGTCCGGATTTTAAAGATATTTTCACAGAAACGGTGAAGGTCAATACGCTAGACAGCAATTTATATAGGAAAATCCAGCAAACAATCATTGATACCTTAGACAAGGGCAAATATGTTAGGATTCAAGGCGCAGGAGAAAATCTTACTGATATGAAGGTGATGCTGTATCCCTTGAAGGATAATGCAAAAGAAACCATCTTTGAAAACTGCGTTGCAGATGTGAATATTCCAGTAGGTGAGGTCTTTACTTCTCCAGTACTTAGTGGGACGAAGGGATTATTACATGTGCCACGTATTTATCTAAATGAGATTGAATATAAGGATTTAAAGTTAACATTTGAAGATGGCAGGATTACGGAATACTCCTGTAATAATTTTAGTAATGAAGAGAATAACCGTAGATTCATACAGGAAAATTTGATGTTTAATAACGAAACCCTTCCACTTGGTGAGTTTGCAATTGGTACCAATACAACAGCTTATATGATGGGAAAGAAATATGACATAGCTGAAAAGCTTCCAATTTTAATTGCTGAAAAGACAGGCCCACACTTTGCAATTGGAGATACCTGCTATAAGATGAGCGAGGATGTTGCAGTTTATAACCCAGATGGAAAAGAAATTGTGGCAAGAGAGAATGAGATCTCTTCCCTTAGAAAATCGGAACCAGAGAAAGCGTATTTTAACTGTCATACGGATATTACATTACCATATGATGAAATTAAAGAGATTTCTGTCTACCAGGAGGATGATACAGCTACCCCAATCATACAAAACGGAAGATTCGTTTTGGAAGGTACACGAATGCTAAATGATGTATTTGACGCAAAATAAATAGTTATAGTATAATAAAAAATGAAATGGAGAAAATAATATGGAAAAAGTAGGAATTTTGATGGGAAGTGATTCGGATCTTTCCGTAATGAGCAAAGCAGCGGAGATTCTAGAGGAATTTGGAATTGAATATGAGATGACGATAATATCAGCACATAGAATGCCAGACGTATTCTTTCAGTATGCAAATACTGCAGAGGAAAGAGGGTTAAAGGTTATTATAGCAGGTGCAGGAGGAGCGGCACATTTGCCTGGTATGGCAGCAGCAATATTTCCACTACCTGTTATTGGGGTGCCAATTCATACAAAATCACTTGGCGGAGTAGATTCCCTCTATTCTATCGTACAGATGCCCTCCGGTATTCCGGTAGCAACCGTTGCAATCAATGGAGCACTCAATGCAGGATTACTTGCAGCTAAAATTCTTGCAGTAGGTAACCCAGAATTATTAGAAAAGATAAAGAAGTATGCAGTTGGTTTAAGGGATGCAGTTGTTACGAAGGCAGATAAGTTAGAGAGCATCGGATATGAAGAATATCTAAAGCAAATGTAATTAAAGAATTCTGAAAACCGAATTCTTGATAATATGAGAAAAGAATTCCATTGGAAATTCATTTCTCATATTATAGGGCTTTTAAAATTAATGACCAAATTTAGGGGGTGGAGGTAGCTATGTTAAAAATTGAGAATTTCTCAAAAAGTTATAAGGGTGGTAAGAAGGCTGTGGATTCATTAAGCCTAGAGATTAACAAAGGTGATATTTATGGATTTATTGGGCACAATGGAGCTGGTAAGACAACAACAATTCGTGCTATCGTTGGTGTTTTGGATTTTGAAGAGGGAGAGATTTGGATTGATGGTATCTCAATTCGTAAAGATCCTGTTGCCTGTAAGAAACGGACTGCTTATATTCCAGATAATCCGGATCTATATGAGCATTTAACCGGAATTGGATATCTTAATTTCATTGGAGATATTTTTGAAGTCAATAAATTTGATCGAGAAACACTAATAGAAAAGTATGCGGACGCATTTGAATTAACAAGTAATTTAGGAGATCCGATTTCATCGTATTCCCATGGTATGAAGCAAAAACTGACGGTTATTGCTGCTTTGATACATAGGCCCAAGCTTCTAGTTTTGGATGAGCCGTTTGTTGGTCTTGATCCGAAAGCTGCACATACACTTAAGACAATCATGACTGAGTTATGTGAGGGCGGAAGTGCTATTTTCTTTTCAACTCATGTTTTAGAGGTAGCGGAGAAGCTCTGTAATAAGATAGCTATCATAAAGGGTGGCAAGCTTGTAACCTGTGGACTTACTGGGGATGTGAAGGGCAACCAAAGCCTTGAGGACGTATTTATGGAATTAATTGAGGCATAGGAGGGAAATGCTATGAACAAAGTAATGCGTTTAGTTAGTATTCAATTTTGGGCTATGTTTGCAGATATTTTATCTTTTAAATCAAATAAATTAAAAAAATCCAAAATAATATATGCCGGACTAGTATTGTTTGCTCTCTTTCTTGGAGCTATGTCTTTCTTTTATTGCTTCGCAATCGGAAGTAGTCTTAAGATGTTTGACAGTATTGATATTCTACCTCCAATGATGATGGCAGTTACCTGCTTAATTGTCATTGTCACAACGATGAATAAAGTGAAAGGAACAATCTTCGGCTTTAAGGATTATGATATGGTTATGGCACTTCCGGTAAGCACAAGTGGGATAGTAGCAAGTCGTTTGATTTTGTTATATGCATTCAATATGGTCTTTGTATTCATTGTTATGATACCAATGATGATTGCCTATGGAGTTCTAGCAAAACCAAGCATATCCTTTTACCTAATCAGTAGCCTTTTACTATTTTTTATACCATTAATACCGATTATCGTTGCATCTATCCTAGGCACCGCGATTGCCTATGCGGCCTCAAAGTTTCGTCACAGTAATTTAATTAACGTGGTAGTTTCTTTCGCTTTTTTAATCGGTTTCATGGTGATTTCCACTACGACTGGGGATACGGAAGCAGAACTTGCTAAGGTAAGTGAAATGTTAATAAAGAAAGTAAATGGAATATACCCACTGGCTTCCCTTTATACCAAGGCTGTCTGCGAATTTGATAGGAAGGCATTACTTTTCTTCCTTGCTATATCTGTCCTTGTATTTCTATTATTTTCTTTTGCCATAGGAAAAGTATTTAAAAAGCTGAATACTTCGATTGTGACAAGCCAAGCAAGAGCAAATTATAAGATGCAGAAACTAAAGCAGGCAACACCGATCAAAGCACTTTATATAAAAGAACTGAAACGTTATTTCTCTTCTTCCGTGTATGTGCTAAATACTGGATTCGGCGTTGTTATATTGACAATAGGTGTAATTGCCTTATGTTTTATCGATTTAGATAAGATAATAGGGGAACCACAGGCACTCGCAATGATAAGCAAAAGTGCACCAGTAATGATTTCCTTTTGTGCGATTATGTGTTGCACAACAATGGCTTCCATTTCGCTAGAGGGAAGAAGTCTATGGATCATAAAATCGATGCCTATATCAGCAAAGCAAATATTCTTAGCAAAAATAGCAGTGAATCTGACCATAGTATTTCCGGTCGTAATCGATAGTATTATATTGTGCTTTATTTTAAAAACCGGTTATTTGGATAGCTTATTTATGATTTTGTTTCCAATTGCATGTACTGTATATGTAGCGGTATTTGGACTTTTGATCAACTTAAAACTTCCTAATTTTACTTGGACAACAGAAACCGTTGTTGTCAAGCAGAGTGCGGCAACCATGATTGTAGTCTTTACCAGTATGTTTATTGTCGGTTTACCAATGATTATGATCGCAATTATGCCAACTGTCCAACCTGCCTATCTCCTTGGAGGATATACAGCTCTTCTTATACTTGTTACGATTGGCTTATATCATTCATTAATGAAATGGGGAGCAGATCGCTTTGCGAAGCTGTAGGCGGTAGCATTCCATGAAGGAAGGATAATGTATACTTATATATGAAGCGGTATATATTAAGGCTACTAATAAATTGCATAAGAATAAATAAGCCAAAAATACAGGACAAAGGAAATAAGTTATGGTAGAATGTGAGCATCAGTTCACATATCCGAATCAGGAGGTTATTACAATGGATTATAAAAAGGCAGGAGTAGATATTGAAGCAGGATACAAAGCGGTAGATCTCATGAAAGAACACATCAAAGGTACAATGCGTAGTGAAGTATTGACCGGTATTGGTGGATTTTCTGGAGCATTTTCCTTAGAAAGCTTCAAAAACATGGAACAACCAACCTTGGTTTCAGGAACCGATGGGGTAGGTACTAAGCTTAAAATAGCATTTATTTTAGATAAGCATGATACAATTGGTATCGATTGCGTTGCAATGTGTGTTAATGATATTGCCTGTGCTGGTGGTGAACCATTGTTTTTCTTAGATTATATAGCTTGTGGTAAGAATGAGCCTGAGAAGATTGCTACCATAGTAAGTGGAGTTGCAAAGGGTTGTATTCAAGCCGGAGCAGCACTGATTGGTGGAGAGACAGCTGAAATGCCTGGTTTCTATCCGATTGACGAATATGATTTGGCAGGATTTTCGGTTGGTATTGTTGATCAAAAATATTTGATTAATGGTCAAAATTTAAAGCACGGAGATACATTGATTGGTATCGCTTCCTCTGGGGTACATAGCAATGGCTATTCTTTAGTGAGGAACGTATTTAGCATGAAGAGAGAGGCACTTGATACCTACTATGAAGCACTTGGTAGCACCTTGGGTGAGACACTACTAACACCAACTAAGATTTATGTTAATGCGCTCAAAGGATTAAAACAGGGTAATGTTACTGTGAAGGCATGTAGTCATATTACAGGTGGAGGATTCTATGAGAATATACCAAGAATGCTTCCAGAAGGTGTGCATGCAATCATAAATAAAGATAGTTATTACATTCCTCCAATCTTTTCAATGTTATCGAAGGATGGAGATATTGATGAGAAAGTAATGTATAACACTTATAATATGGGTATTGGTATGATGATTGCCGTTGATAGTACAGATGCTGATAAAGCAGTAAGACTTATTAATGCAACTGGCGAAAAAGCTTATATCCTTGGAGAGATCAAGACAGGTACCAAGGGAGTCAGCTTATGCTAAAACTAGCTGTTTTAGTATCCGGTGGAGGCACAAATCTACAAGCCCTCATTGATCGTATTGAACAGAATATGCTTCCTAATGTTACAATCCAGGTAGTTATTAGTAACAATAAGAACGCGTATGCCTTAGAACGAGCAAAGCAGCATGGAATAAAAGCAAATAGTATCAGCAAGAAAGATTATGAGAGCAAAGAGCAGTTTGAGAAAGCACTGTTAGAATTAATTGATGGCTATCAGGTTGACTTAATTGTGCTTGCTGGTTGTTTACTCATTATCCCTGAGAACGTAATTAAAAAATATAAGAATCGTATCATTAATGTTCATCCAGCCCTTATTCCTTCTTTTTGCGGAGATGGTTTTTATGGGTTAAAGGTACATGAAGAGGTACTGAAGCGTGGAGTAAAGGTAACGGGTGCAACCGTACATTTTGTGGATGAAGGTACCGATACTGGTCCAATTATTCTTCAAAAGTCGGTTCTGGTATTAGAAAATGACACTGCAGAAAGCCTTCAACGAAGAGTGATGGAGCAAGCAGAGTGGCAGATTCTGCCCGAAGCAGTTCAGCTTATCGCGCAAGACAGGATTATGATTGAAAACAATGTTGTCAAACTAAAAAGTTAATAGAAAGAATAAAGGGGCTATTGCAAAACTGTGGTTTTTGCAACAGCCTGTTTCTATATAAGAATAGGAATTATGGGAGGAAGTAAGGATGAAAGTTCTAATTATTGGAAGTGGCGGAAGAGAACATGCAATTGCAAAGAAAGTAATGGAGAGCCCTAGGGTAACCAAGCTTTATTGTGCACCTGGGAATGCAGGTATTGCAGAGTGTGCGGAATGTATTGATATTGCAGTCACAAATTATGCGGAACTTGTTTCTTTTGCAGAACAGGAAAAGATTGACCTCACGATAGTTGGTCCCGATGATCCGCTCGTAGGAGGAATCGTAGATATATTTGAAGAGAAAGGCTTGCGTGTGTTCGGTCCAAGAAAGAATGCAGCAATCCTAGAAGGTTCGAAAGCATTTTCGAAAGACTTAATGAAAAAATATAAAATACCTACTGCTGATTCAGAGACCTTTAACGATGCAGAGGATGCAATAAACTATTTAAAAACAAGTGATTATCCAATCGTATTAAAAGCAGATGGATTAGCCCTCGGTAAGGGTGTTTTAATCTGTAATGATTTGAAGGAAGCAATTGCTGGTGTAAAATCGATTATGCAGGATAAGCAGTTTGGCTCAGCCGGAGACCGTTTGGTAATCGAAGAATTCATGACCGGTAGAGAAGTATCGGTGTTAGCTTTCTGCGATGGAACGCATATTGTTACTATGACAAGTGCACAGGATCACAAAAGGGCCAAAGATGGTGACCAGGGTTTGAACACCGGTGGCATGGGAACCTTTTCTCCAAGCCCATTTTATACGGAGCAAGTAGATGAGTTTTGTAAAGAAAACATTTACCAAGCAACGATGGATGCAATGAAGGCAGAGGGAAGAGACTTTAGTGGAATCTTGTTTGTCGGTCTGATGCTTACGGACAAAGGGCCTAAGGTTTTAGAATACAATGCTCGTTTTGGTGATCCAGAGACGCAAGTTGTTCTTCCTCGTATGAAGAATGATTTAGTAGACGTATGTGAAGCCTGTATTGATGGAACCTTAGATAAGATAGAACTTGCCTTTGAGGATAATGCAGCAGTCTGCGTGGTACTCGCTTCTGCTGGATATCCTGAGCATTATGAAAAAGGCTTTGTCATTAAAGGACTAAAAACCTTCATGGGGAAAGAGGATTATTATGTCTTTCACGCAGGCACAAAAATGATGGGTAATGATGTGGTAACGAATGGTGGCCGTGTGCTTGGAGTTACAGCAAAGGGCAAGGATTTAAAGGAAGCTAGGAAAAAAGCTTATGAAGCAACAAAATGGATTGATTTTGATAACAAATATATGCGAAATGATATTGGAAAAGCAATTGATGAAGCTTAAATCCATCAAATACAAAAGATGACCGAATATTACAAGTTATAACAGAAATAGGGTTAAGTGCCATAAAAATGCCATATATCTCTTATAAAATAAAGCAGTAATTACGGGATTCTAAGAAATCCAATTTACTCTGCTTTATTTTATGAAAGGGGTATTTGATGAAAAAAATATATTATAGAAAATGGATTTGTTTCATACTCTGTTTCGGATTAATTTTCTCCCAGGGTTTATATAGGAATTCGATTCAAGTAGAAGCAGCGCAGACAGGAACTGTGACGGCAACTAGCTTAAATGTGAGAAGCAAAGCATCCACTACATCAAGTATGGTACAAGTAGACGGAGCAAATGTTTATCTAGTTAAGGGACAAAAAGTAAACATTCTTAAAAATAAGGATGATTGGTATTATATATCAATGAAGTTTAATGGTAAGACAGTAAAAGGTTATGTACTAAGTGATTATATTAAGGTGAAGGGAGAGGCAAAACCAACCGCGACACCAACACCAACGATAACTCCAAAACCTACCGCTACGCCGACTCCATATCCAGTAGATTTAGAACCGGATAAGGTGGCGAAAGAAGTAGAGCTTAAGGCTACCGTCAATGCATCCTCACTCAATGTAAGAAAAGGGCCAGGACAAACATATGCTAAAATCATGAGTCTAGTGAGTGGTAATAGTGTTACTATACTAAACGAAACCAAGATAGATAAAGTAAAGTGGTATAGAATATCCTTTTCCTCTGGTAGTAAGCAAAAGACTGGATATGTATCTAGTGAATATATAAAGCTTTCCTTTACTGATACTGTCAAAGGAAGAATAGCAACAACAAACCTTAAGATAAGATCTGCAGCAGGAAGTAAAAAATCCTATTTAAAAGATCTGAAAGACAATACTGTTTCCCTGAAATCGAATAAGTCTATTACGATATTAGCGGAAGTTAATGTAGAAAATGAAAAATGGTTTAAAATATCATTTAAGATAGAGGATAAGAAATATACCGGCTATGCATTAGCCAGCCAAGTGACATTCCAGGTGATACCTACAGAGCCGACGCCGACGCCGAAAGTAACACCAACGCCGAAAGCAACACCAACACCAACACCAACACCAACTGTGGAAGTTACACCTACACCGACGGTGGAAGTCACACCATCACCAACACCAAAAGTCACAGGAACACCTACATCAACACCGACGCCAAAGCCGACGCCAAAGCCAACGCCAAAGCCAACGCCGACGCCAAAGCCAACGCCAAAGCCAACGCCAAAGCCGACACCTAAACCGACACCTAAACCGACAGCTATACCTACACCAACACCAATCCCTACGCAGCCAACAGTACTCTTAGAAGTCCCGAATATTCAGATTTATTCTGGGATAAATGAAAATAAGACTGGATATGTCTGCAATACGATTTATCTTAATGTGAAGAAGAATATTTTAGCTTCTGAAGATTTATTATATGGGAGCGATAATCAACCGATTGTACTTGCGAATGGGCAGAAAATCACGGTTACGAATGTAGTTTCTGTTGACGGAAAGATATGGTATTATATACAATTTTCATATAACTTGAGCGGTTATGTTGCCGCAGAATATATTTACATAGGCGAAGTACCACCAGTGATGAATGGTAATCCAACGATTACCTTGCCACCAACTCCAACGCCGTCGCCAGTGTCCGGCGATCTCGAGGAAGTTGATTTTGAGATAAAACTAGCAATAGAAGGGTTCCCAGAGAGCTATAAGTCTTCGCTACGACAGTTACATGAGCAGTATCCAAGTTGGGAGTTTGAAGCATATCAAACAGGACTTGACTGGAATACGGTAATAAACGAAGAAAGTATACCAGGTAAAAACCTTCTACCAAATAATAAAAGTGTAGAATGGAAATCCTTCGTATCAGGTACATATAAATGGGAAACAGATACTTTTATTGTATTCGATGGTTCTACTTGGGTAACAGCATCAAGGAATGCAATTGAATATTATATGGATCCCAGAAATTTTTTAACGGAGAAGGGGATCTTCCAGTTTGAATTATTAACTTATCAAAGTAAATATCAGAATGCCAAAGGCGTTGAGAGTATATTATCCAATACAGCTCTTTCTAATCGCACCTATACATACAAGGACAGCTTTGGAGTCGACCGAAGTTGTACCTACGCAGAGACCTTCATAAAGGCTGCGGAATATTCCGGTGTAAGCCCATATCACCTAGCTTCCCGTGTGAAGCAGGAGGTTGTTACCGGTTCGACAACACTAAGTAACAGTGTATCAGGTACATTTACAGGTTTTGAAGGATTGTATAATTTCTATAATATTGGTGCAAATGATAGTACCCTAGCAGGTGGAGCAATTTCAAATGGACTCAGATTTGCTTTAAATGGCAGAGGCAGTGCAGCGAACAATGCACTTTACTTAATTCCTTGGACCAATCAATATAATTCTATTGTTGGTGGCTCGTATTTAATTGGAAGTACCTATATCAAAAAAGGGCAAGATACTGTTTACTTACAAAAGTTTAATGTTACCCCAAACTCGAGATATTATCATCAATATATGACCAATGTTGAGGCTCCATTTGCAGAAGGAAAGAAAATATATACTGCATACAGCAATATGCCAGAGATGCCACTTGTATTTTCAATTCCGGTATATAATAATATGCCGACAAATTTTGCACCAATGCCAACGACACAGTTCAATCCGAACAATCGATTAAAATCCTTAAAGATTCTCAATCTGAATGGGGAGGAATACAGTATTACACCGACCTTTGATCAGACGCAGAAAAATTATGACTTGATTGTTGGAAGTGATGTGGAAATGGTGAATATCACAGCGGCGACCGTTAGTAAAGTGGCGACCTTAAGCGGTGGAGGCTATATGCCACTGAATATTGGATTTAACCAGATTGTGTTAAACGTTATAGCACAAAATGGTGATAGAGCGGAATATACCATTAATATTGTTAGGGAGCAATCAACTTTGCAAATTGAGGAGTAATTTGCAGGCTTGATATTACAAAACAAAGGGATTATCATCCGGCCAGTGGGCTACTTACCTGCTGACCGGATATTGTTATATAAATAGTACGCTCAGTAGATAGATAAGAGAATGAGGAGGAATAATTATGCGTAATAAAATAAGGACTTTTATGGGAGCATTTCTATTATGTTTGTTGGTGGGAAGTATATATGAGGCTGATTTATGCAAAGCGGCAAGTGCAGAGATAGATATTTCATCCGATATGACAGAGTTTACCGTAGGGGAGGACGTTTTAGTTTATATCACGATAAGTTCAGATGATTTATTTGGTGATTTTGAAGCATACCTTACCTACGATGATACTATTTTGGAATATCGGGCTGGTGCTTCCAGTATTACTGGAAATAGTGGAATTTTAAAGATTTCAGATATCGATGTATCAGATGGTAGTAATACTAGAAAATATGCTCTGAAATTTGAGGCACTGAAAATTGGTAACTGCCAAATCACCTTCAACGAGCGGGCGATGGTATACGATTATGAAAGCGGATCAGAGATGTCAGTTTCAAGTAACGTTTTATCAGTTGGAGTTAAGGCAACACAGACAGCCTCTAGCAATACGAATTTAATTACATTAAAAACAAGTCCTGCAGCACTGGAGCCTTCCTTTGACCCAACAGTGTATCATTATTCTGCAAATGTTGAATCTGAAGTAGAGAATTTAATTGTAAGTGCAGTTCCGGAGGATGCCAAGGCAACAGTTTCGATGTCTGGTAATAACTTTTTACAAGAAGGGAAAAATAAAGTCATCGTTACTGTGTTAGCGGAATCAGGAGCTGTCATAGAATATACTATAGATGTTTTAAGAAGTCCTAAGATAGAGGACACAACAGATACCGAGGAAGAGGATACTGTCATAGGCGGAGATCTTAGTACAAAGCATGGTAGTATTGAAGTAGTACGTGAGGATGGTTTGTATTATGTAATTTATGGAGGAAAATATCAAATAACCCAGCCGGATAGTAATGTTATGATACCGGACGGTTACATTAAGACACAGATTATTGTGTCAGATGTTTCAATAACTGCCTATTCCTTAAAAGATGATTTGGAAAATGATTTTTTACTAATCTATGCAATGAATGAGTTAGGAGAGGTGGGCTTCTACCAATATGATAGAAAAGAAAGGACAATACAAAGATTTGTCCCAGAGGCTTCTAATTCTTATGATAATGTTACTACCTCCGATCCGACAGAAATCATTCAATCGGAAGAGTATCAATCAAATTTAAATAGGGCAGCAATTATCATTGCCCTCCTTAGTGTTCTTAGTGTATTACTAATTGTGATATTGATACGTTTGTTTGTTAAATTAAAAGGCTATAAAGCGGATGATTTTATTAGTTGACAAATGAAAATATTTTGTTATACTATGCATATAACAGATATAACTATCAAAGTAAGACATTTGATAGCCGCGCGCGAAATACGCTTTATAAATAAAGATGCTTTATTTATAAATACGCTTTATTAATAAAGCGGGGATGGGAGCCAACTATGTTTGTAACAATTGATTTTAATAGTGAAGAAGCTATTTACATTCAACTAAGAGATCAGATTATTTTAGGCATCGCTACAGCAACAATTAGAGAAGGCGATAATCTACCCTCCGTAAGAGAATTAGCGGATAATATAGGCATTAATATGCATACTGTAAACAAAGCGTATACAATATTAAAGCAAGAGGGGTATGTTAAGTTAGACCGTAGAAAAGGTGCAATAATAGCGATTGATATTAATAAACTTAACGCATTGGAAAAAATGAAAAATGAAATGAGGGTGGTACTCGCCAGGGCCATCTGTAGGAATATCAATTGTATGGAAGCTCATGAAATTGTAGACCAGGTATTTCAGGAATTTGAGAGGGGGTAGTTACTATGCAATGTGACAGATGCCAAAAGAGAGAGGCAAAAATACTTTACACAGAGATCATCAATGGCGAAAAGAAGGAACAACACCTTTGTGAGGAATGCGCAACCGATTACACATCTTTTCAAATGGGAAAACCAATCATAAACAAAGAACTTACGTTGGGAGATCTGCTCTCTACAATTTTAGACGGTTATTATTCCAATGGTGTGACGGAAGAAGTAGATAGTAGTAAATCTGATTTGGTTTGTCCAAGTTGTGGTACTACCTATGAAGAATTTATTCAAAATGGTCGTTTTGGTTGCGCTAGTTGTTACCAAGGCTTTAATAAAAAATTAGGTAAAACCTTAAAGGGAATTCAAGGATCTGACGTGCACACAGGAAAACGTCCGAAGGGATTTGTTACAACAACTGATCGTATTTTAAAAGATTTAACAGAAACCGAGAGACTTGCACTAAAACTTCAAGAAGCTGTGGAGAAAGAAGAATTTGAAGAAGCAGCAAAGCTTAGAGACCAGATCAAAGAGCTGAAAAAGGAGGAACTGCGCAATGCTTAAATGGTATGAACAAAAAGCAGCAGATAACGATGTTGTTATTTCTAGTCGTATAAGACTTGCAAGGAATCTCGTAAAATATCCTTTTTCGGGTAAGCTTATGGAGGAACAGGCAGTAACACTTGTAGATGAGGTAAAGAAAATAACCGATTTAATAGCCGATGGTGAAAATAGAGAATATTATAACTGTAGTGTGAGCACCTTAAATGAGATTGACAAGACAGCGATGGTAGAACGACATATTGTAAGTCCACTTTTAGCAAATAAGAAGCAAACCACTGGATTAATACTCTCAGAGGATGAAACCATCAGCATTATGATTAATGAAGAGGATCATGTTCGCATACAGGCAATTGTAGGTGGAATGAATTTGGATAAAGCATATGAAGAAGCAAATCGGATAGATGATATAACAGATGAAAAGCTTCGATATTCCTTTGACGAAAGGTATGGATATTTAACCGCATGCCCTACGAATGCAGGAACCGGATTACGTGCTTCTTACATGGTGTTTTTACCGGCACTTTCTGCAGCAAGGAAGATACAAAAACTCATAGAAGAGGTTGGTAAATATGGCGTTACCATTCGTGGAATCTATGGAGAAGGCACGAAGAGTCTTGGAAGTATTTATCAAATATCGAATCAAAAAACATTGGGAAATTCAGAGGCAGAAATTATTGAGAATCTGAACCGTATTGTAATGCAAGTGATTAAACAAGAACGAAAAAGAAGAGAATATATGTTATCTGTAAGCTACGATTTGATTGAAGATCAAGTACATCGCTCCTATGGAGTTCTAAAATATGCAAAACAAATTAGTTCCACGGATGCTATGACTTTATTGTCACAAATAAAGTTTGGTGTAGATTGTGGATTAATTAAATTTGATAAGGAATTTAATATTTATCAAATGATGGTCGAGATTCAACCCGCGAGTCTACAATGGAAATTAGGTAAGAGCATTGGTAGCGTAATGAGAAATAAGTCAAGAGCGGATTATATAAGTAGCGAATTACCTGAAATTATTTAAAAGGAGAAAAGTGTGAAGGAAAAACCGCTTTCACACCCCTTGATTTGTACGCCCGCTACAACGGGCAGATGGGAGCAAACTATGAATGATAAATTTACCGAATATGCCCGAAATGCGATTCGAGTTGCAACTGATGTAGCATTTCGACTTTCCCATAATTATATTGGAACAGAGCATCTTTTAATCGGACTATTAGAAGCCGAAGGTATTGCCTCTAAGGTGCTAGAGGAAAATGGAGTTGATGCGGATAAGGTTGTAGAATTAGTAAATCAATTAATCGCACCGAACAATGGAGTTGAAATGTTGGAGGGCGGTAGCTTTACCCCAAGAGCAAAGAGAATCTTGGAATTTAGCTATAAAGAGGCAGCTAGGCTCAAAGCGCAGCTTGTTGGGACAGAGCACATATTAATTGCTCTGATTAAGGAGTCGGATTGTATTGCAGTTCGTCTGCTAAATACACTTGGAGTGAATGTACAAAAGATTTATGTAGATATTTTAACTGCATCCGGTGCCGATGTGAACTCAGCGAAGAGTGAATATAATATGCAAAAGAGTAAAGGCAAAGGGAAGTCTGCAACACCGACCTTAGATCAATATAGCCGTGACCTGACAGAGTATGCAAGAGAAGGCAAATTAGATCCTGTGATAGGTAGGGAAAGTGAGATTCAGAGAGTCGTTCAAATCTTAAGCAGAAGAACCAAGAATAACCCTTGCTTAGTAGGTGAACCTGGTGTTGGAAAAACTGCAATTGCGGAAGGTCTAGCAATTAAGATTGTTGAGGGAAATATACCAGACACAATTAAAGACAAGAGAGTGCTCACACTTGATTTATCCGGAATGGTGGCAGGCTCTAAGTACCGTGGTGAATTTGAAGAAAGAATTAAAAAAGTAATCAGTGAAGTTATTAATGATGGCAATGTATTATTGTTTTTAGATGAACTCCATACGATTATTGGTGCAGGTGGTGCAGAAGGTGCAATTGATGCCTCCAATATTTTAAAACCATCCCTTGCGCGAGGTGAATTACAACTAATTGGAGCAACAACGAGGGAAGAATATCGAAAATATATTGAAAAAGATGCTGCATTAGAGAGAAGATTCCAACCTGTAGTTGTTGAGGAACCATCCGAGGAAGAAGCAATACAGATTTTATTTGGATTACGTGATCGATATGAAGCACATCATCAGGTACGTATTACAGATGAGGCTATCGTAGCGTCAGTTAAGCTCTCTCATCGATATCTCAACGATAGGTATCTTCCTGACAAAGCAATTGACTTGATGGATGAGGCGGCTTCCAAGGTTCGTTTAAGCACTTATATATCATCTCCCGAGAT